>Ga0207690_10000196_pt1 | contig 47111 bp, 44 predicted proteins | sample KBSC23metaG_FD_184315 | JGI IMG/M metagenome (GOLD analysis project Ga0207690, IMG submission 184315) | Corn rhizosphere microbial communities from Kellogg Biological Station, Michigan, USA - KBS C2-3 metaG (SPAdes) (version 2) | ecosystem: Host-associated > Plants > Roots > Rhizosphere > Soil ... | reverse complement strand
GGGGCGTATGATACGTGTGCAATTCACGTAACCCCCAACGGATAGTTGAACCCAATCCGGCGTTAGCAGCGCTTTTCAGGACATCGGGTCCGCCGGAACGCGCCACATAGGGTCATAAGACCGGGATGTAAAGAGTTCTGTCCCCAGGCATGGTTAGCCATTCCCTGCGCGCTAGACCGGATGCGGGCGGCCGTGCCATGAAGCCAAGGCAAGGGATGGGCGCGATCGCCCGGCTTGCGCGTGCTCGATCGGGGAACCTAAGCCGTCCATGCCTGACGCCGCCGTCCTGTCCATCCGGAAGGCCTCCAAGACCTTCGGCGCGCGGCGCGCGCTGGACGCCGTCTCGCTGGATGTGCGCAAGGGCGAGATGATCGCGCTGATCGGGCCGTCGGGCTCGGGCAAGTCGACTCTCCTGCGCTCGATCTCCGGCCTGCAGACCATCGACGCCGGCGAGGGCCGGATCGAAGCCTTCGGCGGGCCGGTGCAGGAGAACGGGCGGATCAGTTCGGGCGTGCGCAAGGTCCGCACGCGGATCGGCTTCATCTTCCAGCAGTTCAACCTGGTAGGCCGGCTGTCGCTGTTCACCAACGTCGCCCTGGGCTCGCTCGGCCGGATCGACGGCTGGCGCGGTGTCTTCGGGCTGTGGCCGGAAGAGACCAAGTCCGCGGCCATGGCGGCGCTCGCCCGGGTCGGCGTCGCCGACTATGCCGCCCAGCGGGCCAACACGCTTTCCGGCGGCCAGCAGCAGCGCGGGGCCATCGCGCGCGCGCTGGTCCAGAAGGCCAAGATCATCCTCGCCGACGAGCCGGTGGCCTCGCTCGACCCGGTGGCCGCGCGCAAGGTCATGGAGAACCTGCGCGACCTGAACCAGCAGGACGGCCTGACCGTGGTCGTCACCCTGCACCAGGTCGACTACGCCCTGCGCTACTGCGAGCGCGTGGTGGCGCTGAAGGCCGGCAAGATCGCCTATGACGGCCCGGCCGATCGGCTGGAGACGCCCAAGCTCATCGAGATCTACGGTCCTGAATTCGAAGACGTCTTCTGGGAGGGAACCCCCAAATGATCGCGCGCCGCGTCCTCGGCGGTCTGGCCGTCGCCACGGCGGCGCTGAGCCTGTTCGCCTGCAGTCCGAAGCCGGCCACCCACGCCCAGCCGAAGGAGATCACCTTCTCGATCCTGTCGGCCGAGAACCAGGCGTCGATGGGTCCCCTGTGGCAGCCGCTGCTGGATGACATGTCTGCCCAGATCGGCGTGAAGGTGAAGCCGTTCTTCGCCACCAACTACGGCGCCCTGATCGAGGCCATGCGGTTCAAGCAGGTGCAGGTGGGCTGGTTTTCCGCCCTGCCGGCGCTGGACGCGGTCAACCGCGCCGACGCCGAGGTGCTGGGCCGGGTGATCGATGCGGGCGGCGACGCCACCTACAAGTCGGTGCTGATCGTGCGCAAGGGCTCGGGCATCACCCTCGACAAGGTGCTGGCGTGCGGCAAGAAATACACCTTCGGCCTGGGCGACCCGCAGTCCACATCCGGCACGCTGGCGCCGATGGCCTATCTCTTCACGCCCAAGGGGATAGAGCCGACCAACTGCTTCAAGGCCGTGCGTTCGGCCAGCCACCAGGCCAATTCCTTCGCGGTGGCCAATGGCGTGCTGGACGTCGCGACCAACAACTCCGTGGGCGTCCTGTTCTTCCAGCGCGAGAAGCCCAAGGACGCAGCCAAGATCCAGGTGATCTGGTCCTCGCCGCCGCTGCCGGAGTCCTCGATCGTGGCGCGCAAGGACTTGGACCCGGCGGTCAAGGAAAAGCTGCGCCAGTTCTTCCTGACCTACGGAACCGGCACGGGACCGGTGGCCGACAAGCAGCGCGAGGTGCTGAAGGGCCTGGCCTACGGCGGCTTCAAGCCCGCCGACAACTCCTACCTCGACCCGGTGCGCGAGATGCAGGCCGCCGTCGCCCTGGCCGAGGCGCGGCGCACGGGCAATGCGACCAAGGTCGCGGCCGCCCAGGCCGCGTTCGATCGGATCCATGCCGCCGCGGCGGCCCGGCGCGCCAAGGAGCCTGACGTCTGATGAGCCAGGCGCCCGAGCCTATTCCAAGGCCGCCGCGGCGGTCCCTCGCCCAGCGCCTGCCCGACATCCTGATCTGGGGCGTGGTGGTGGTGATCCTGCTCGCCAGCTTCGGCCCGGTGGACATCGCCCACTTCGGCAAGCTGTTCAGCAACGCCGAGAACATGCGCGAGTTCGGCGCGGACTTCATGCGGCCCAAGTGGGATCTGCTGTCGCTCTACGTGCATCAGATGATCCTGACGATCCAGATCGCCATGTGGGGCACGGCCCTGGCGGTGGTGATCGCCGTCCCCTTCGGCCTGGCCTGCGCCCGCAATGTCTCGCCGGTCTGGCTGCAGCAGCCGATGCGCCTCTTGATGAACCTGCTGCGCTCGATCCCTGACCTGGTGGTGGGCACGCTGTTCATCGTGGCCGTGGGCCTGGGCCCGTTCGCCGGCGTCATGGCGCTGGCGATCAACACCGGCGGCGTGCTTGCGAAGCTGTTCTCGGAGGCCGTCGAGTCGATCGACAAGGGCCCGGTCGAAGGGGTGCGCGCCACCGGCGCGGCGCCGCTGCACGAGGTGATCTGGGGCGTGATCCCGCAGGTCGCGCCGCTGTGGACCTCCTATGCGCTCTACCGGTTCGAATCCAATTCACGCTCCGCCACCGTGCTCGGCCTGATCGGCGCCGGGGGCATCGGCCAGCTGTTGTTCGAGACCCTGAACGCCTTCGACTACCGCCACCTCTCGGCGATCGTGATCGTGATCATCGTCGCGGTGACCCTGATCGACCTGCTCTCCCAGGCCATGCGCAGCCGCCTGCTCTGACCTTCCTTTCCCGCGAAGCGGGAGAGGGGAACCGCTCGCCGACCCCGGCCTCGCGCCGGGGGAAGAGCGCGCGGCGGAGAGGGAAGGCCTCAGGTCGGAGCTTGCCGCTTTCCCTTTCCACCGCTCGCTCTTCGGCGAGCGGTCCCCCTTTCCCAAGATTGGGAAAGGAAGAAAAAAGAACGCCGCCGCGGGGGGCGCGGCGGCGTTGAGGCTCGCGGGGGAGAATTTGGCGCGATGGCGTCGTCCTGAGGCGACGCCATGGAACCTACCAGCGGAACTGGCCGAAGAGGCCGATCTCGTCGTACGTGCCCTTGCGCGTGCCGCCGATCGTGCCGTTGGAGGTGCTGAGCAGCCCGTTGTCGACCTGGTCGCGCTTGTAGACCAAGGCGAGGTCCACGATCTTCACTGGCTCGTAGTTCACGCCGATGTTGAAGTAGCCGTCCTTCTCACGCGAATTGAGCGTCTTGGAGGGCTTCACCCAGTCGTAGCGGCCGAAGACGCTGACCTGCGGCGTGAAGTTGAAATTGCCGAAGATCGACGTGCCGTCCGACTTGTCGCCGAGCACGGTGGTGACGTTGTTCCAGTTCTCGGCGGCGAAGTATTCGACACCCACCCGGAACTTCTTGTTGGCATAGGCGGCGATGGCGTCGAAGCGGTTGGCGGTGTGGAAAGTGGCGGCGCCCTGCACGTCCTTGCCCAGCTTGCCGGAATAGCCGCCGATGCCGGCGGTGAAGCCGTTCATCGAGGCGCTGACGCGACCCTCGACGTCCATGCCCTTGGAACGCGTCGGGTTCTTGTAGCCGGCGCCGTTCACGACCGAGACCGCGTAGTTGAAGATGCCGACCTTGCCGAGCGCATGCACGCCCCAGTCCGCCGAGGTGCCGAACTTGTCGCGGTCGGCGATGGTGTTTTCGATGAACCGGTAGCCGTAGACGTCTTCGGCGAAGGGCACCCAGGGCAGGTCGGCGGAACCCAGCCGCACCGTGAGCGCGTCGTTCACCTTGGCCTGCAGGTAGGCTTTCTTGATGTAGACCTGCGTCAGGCCGTCGGCGCTGAGGTAGGCGACGTCGGTGGTGACGTTGGCCGAGAAGACGTCGTTGAACTTGTGGTCGACGCCCACATAGAAGCGCTTGATGTCGAAGCTCGAGCCCGTCGCCGGGACCTTCGCCCCGTCACGCTTCTGCTCGATGTTCGTCAGGTCGAAGTACATGCGGCCGTTCACCGAGGTGTTGGCCTCCCAGCCGGGCTTCGGCTTCGCCGCCGCGACCGCGGTCTGCACCTGGTTGGGGATGGTCTGGATCTCGGCGTCGGCCTTGGCCTGCAGGGTGCGCGCCTGGTCCTGAGCGGTCTGGGCGGCGGCCTGCGCCTGCTGGGCCTGGGCCTGCGTCTGTTGCTGGGCCTGTTGCTGCGCGGCGAGCTGGTCCTTCAGGGCCTGGATCTCGGCGCGCAGTTCGCTCACGTCCTCAGCCGTGGCGGCGGGCCTGGCCGCCACATGCTTGTGCTTCGCCGCCTTGGCGTCGGCCGCGCTTGCGCCGGTCGCCAGAAATACGCCGAGCGCCGCTCCAGCGAGCAGCTTCGTCGAAAGCCTCATGGTCTTTTGTCCCCGTCTGTCGTTGATGCCGTCGCCGGAAGGTCGGGGGCCAGGCATGCAACATCGAAAGCGGCCCCCGCGGCGCTCGGCGGCGGTTTAGCCGTGGCGCGTGACGGCTGGCCGACAGTCCCGTGACAGCTCGATGACAGCCGCTCCGTGGGCGGCGCCGACGCGTCCGCGGGCTCCGATCGGCGGTGTCACCAAACTGTCGTCTGCGGCGGCTAATCAGCGGCCCGAGAGCGGCATGGATGGGGCGCTCTATTCAGGAGAACATCATGTTGAAGACACTTGGGGCGGCGTTCGGCGCGGCCCTGATCGCCGGCGCGGCTGCACTGGCGCCTTCGTCGCAGGCCCTGGCGGCGGGCACGATCTCCGGCGCGGGCGCGACGTTCCCGGCCCCGGTCTACGCCAAATGGGCCGAGCAATATAAGGCCGCGAGCGGCACGAGCCTGAACTACCAGGCGATCGGCTCCGGCGGCGGCATCAAGCAGATCAATGCGTCGACCGTCGACTTCGGGGCCAGCGACAAGCCGCTGAAGCCGAACGAACTGGCCGCCGGCGGCCTGGCCATCTTCCCGACCGTGATCGGCGGCGTGGTTCCGGTGATGAACCTGCCGGGGATCAAGCCGGGTCAGGTGCGGCTGACCGGCGCGAACCTCGCCGACATCTTCCGCGGCGCGATCAAGAAGTGGAACGACCCGATCCTCGTGAGGATGAACCCGGGCGTGCCGCTTCCGAACCTGCCGATCACCGTGGTGCACCGTTCGGACGGCTCGGGCACGACCTTCCTGTTCACCAGCTACCTGAGCATGAAGGCGCCGCACTGGGCGAGCGAGGTCGGGGCCAACGACTCCGTGCAATGGCCCGTCGGCCTGGGGGGCAAGGGCAATGACGGCGTCGCCGCCTTCGTGAAGCAGAGCCCCGGCTCGATCGGCTATGTCGAGTACGCCTACGCCAAGCAGAACGCCATGACCTACGCCCTGATGCAGAACAAGGCCGGCAAGTTCGTCCCGCCGACCGCGGAGAACTTCAAGGCGGCCGCGGCGGGCGCGAAGTGGAGCGCCGCTCCGGGCTTCTACCTGCTGCTGCTGGACCAGCCGGGCGCCACGGCCTGGCCGATCACCGGGGCCACCTTCATCCTGGTTCACACCAAGCAGGCGGATGCCGCCAAGGGCAAGGAAGTGCTGAGCTTCTTCGACTGGGCCTACAAGAACGGCGACGCCGCGGCCGACCAGCTCGACTACGTGCCGCTCCCCGCATCGGTGAAGGACCTGGTCCGCAAGTCCTGGTCCAAGGTCGTCGGGCCTGACGGCAAGCCGATCTACCGCTAAGGCTGGATGCTCCCAGGCCCTGCCGCCGTCCGCGGCGGCAGGGCTTCGCGCTCGTTCCGCCAGATCCGAAGAGCCCAAGTCCGAATCGTGATGTCCGACGTCGTCCTTCCTCCAGCCGGTCAGCCGGCCCGAAGCTCCGCCCCGCGCGGGGCAACGGTCGGCAAGATCTTCGAGGGGTTGTGCTTCTCGGCGGCGACGGCGCTTCTGGTCGCGCTGGGCGGACTGCTGTTTTCGCTGCTGATCGGGGGCTGGCCGGCGATCCGCAAGTTCGGCTTCGGCTTCCTCACCACCGCCACCTGGAATCCGGTCACCGACGTCTACGGCGCCGCCGGGCCGATCATCGGCACGCTGGTGACCGCGGTCGTCGCCCTGATCATCGCCCTGCCGATCGCCGGCGGAGTCGCCTTCTTCCTCACCGAACTGTGCCCCGCGCCGCTGCGCGGGCCGATCGGCACGGCGGTGGAGTTGCTCGCCGGCATTCCCTCGATCGTCTACGGCATGTGGGGCCTGTTCGTCTTCGCGCCGGTGTTCTCGCGCTTCGTGCAGTTGCCGCTGATGATGGCGGCGACGCCGGGCTCGCTGCTGGAGAAGCTGACCACGGGCGTCCCCAATGGGTCGGGCATCCTCTCGGCCTCCATCATCCTGGCGATCATGATCCTGCCGTTCATGGCGGCCACCCTGCGGGAACTGCTGCTGACGGTGCCGCCCGCGGTGCGCGAGAGCGCCTATGGCCTGGGCGCGACCACCGCCGAGGTCGTGATGTCCGTGACCCTGCCCTACGTCCGCACCGGTGCGATCGGCGCGGTCATGCTGGGCCTGGGGCGCGCGCTCGGCGAGACCATGGCGGTCACCTTCATCATCGGCAACGCGCACGGCTTCCCGCAATCGATGTTCGACTCAGGCTCGACCATCGCCTCGACCATCGCCAACGAGTTCACCGAGGCCTCGACGCCGATGCACACCGCAGCCCTGATCGCACTCGGCCTCGTGCTCTTCGTCATCACCTTCATTGTGCTGGGCCTGGCGCGGCTGATGCTGCGGACCACGGCGGTGAAGTCATGACGACCAGCGTCGGCAAGATCGCGCGGCGCCGCGCGACGGACATCGTCTTCAAGGTCTTCTGCGTCGCGGTCACGGTGGTCGCGTTGGCGGCGCTGGCGGCGATCCTCTGGTCGCTGCTGAGCCAGGGCCTGGGCGGGCTGAACCTCGACGTGTTCACCCGATCGACCCCGGCGCCGGGGTCGCGGGGCGGCCTCGCCAACGCCATCGTCGGCTCGATCCTGATGTGCCTGCTGGCCATGGTCCTGGCCCTGGTCGTCGGGATCCTGGCGGGCACCTGGCTGGCGGAGTACGCCAAGGGTTCGGCCTATGGCGCGGTCGTCCGTTTCCTCAACGACGTACTGCTCTCCGCGCCGTCGATCCTCGTCGGCCTCTTCGTCTACGAGATCCTGGTCGCGCCGTTCCACGGCTTCTCGGGCCTGGCCGGCGCCGTGGCCCTGGCCCTGCTGGCCGTGCCGGTGATCGTACGCACCACCGAGGACGTCCTGGCCCTCCAGGCGGCGACCTTGCGCGAAGCCGGCATGGCGCTCGGCGCGCCCTATTCGTTCGTGGTGCGCCAGATCATCTGGCGCGCCGCGCGGGGCGGCCTCCTGACCGGGGCGTTGCTCGCCTTCGCCCGCATCAGCGGCGAGACCGCGCCGCTCCTGTTCACCGCCCTCAACAACCAGTTCTTCTCGTTGAACCTCACCCATCCCACCGCCAACCTGCCGGTGGTCATCTTCAACTTCGCGCTGAGCGCCTATGACGACTGGCGCAGGCTGGCCTGGGCCGGGGCCCTGCTGATCGCGGCCACCGTGCTTGCCGTCACCATCGTCGCGCGTATCGTGGCCAGGGAGCAGCGACGCTCGTGAACACCCTCAATCCCGCCGTGGCCGAATTCGAGACCAGCATCGCCGATGTCGATCGCGCCGACGTGCGGGTGGACGTGCGCAACCTGAATTTCTTCTACGGCAAGAGCCAAGCCCTGAAGAACGTCTCGATCCCCTTCGCCAAGAACAAGGCGACGGCGCTGATCGGCCCGTCCGGCTGCGGCAAGTCCACCCTGCTGCGGACGCTCAACCGCATGTACGCCCTCTATCCGGGCCAGCGCGCCGAGGGCGAGATCCTGCTCGACGGCGAGAACATCCTGGGCTCGGGCGTCGACCTCGCGCGGCTGCGCGCGCGCGTCGGCATGGTGTTCCAGAAACCGACGCCCTTCCCGATGACCGTCTATGACAACGTCGCCTTCGGCGTGCGCCTCTACGAGAACCTCTCCAAGGCTGAGATGGACGCCCGCGTCGAGGAGGCGCTGACCCGCGCGGCCCTGTGGGACGAGGTGAAGGACAAGCTGAAAGGGCCGGGGCTCGGCCTTTCCGGCGGCCAGCAGCAGCGGCTCTGCGTCGCCCGCGGCGTCGCCGTGCGGCCCGAGGTGCTGCTGCTCGACGAACCCACCTCCGCGCTCGACCCGATCTCCAGCGCGCGGCTGGAGGAGACGGTGATGCAGCTCAAGGCCGACCACACCATCGTCATCGTCACCCACAACCTGGGCCAGGCCGCCCGCGTCAGCGACTACACGGGCTTCATGTACCTGGGCGAGCTGGTGGAATTCGGCCAGACCGACAGCCTGTTCACGCGGCCCGCGACCCAGAAGACCAGCGACTACATCACCGGCCGGTTCGGGTAGGGTGCAAGCCTCGCTGGCGAGGTTTGCTAGCGCCCGGCCGAGGTCCGCGTCAAACCTATAGCGAGCCTGCTCCGCTCCCTACCACCTCACCCGCAACCCCGCGCTGAAAGCGCGTGGCGGCGCGGGCGAATCCGTGCGCGGATCGGCGTCGTCCGGCAGCGGCGAGGGATGCACGTTCTCCAGGGCGTCGGTTTCGAAATAGCTCCCGAAGCTCGCGTATTTGCGGTCGAACAGGTTGTCGACGCGGCCGAACAGCTCGACGCCGTGACCGACGTCCCAGCTCGCGTGCGCGCCGGCCACCCAGTAGCTGGGAAGCTTGCGATCCTGCCCCGCCTCGTCGCCGACGCGGCGCTGGGCGCTGACCCCCAACAGGTCCGCGCCGAGCGTGATCGCCGGCGTCAGGTAGAAGTCGCCACCGACCTTGAAGCGCTCCGGCGGGATGCCGCCGATGCGGTCGCCGGCTCGGACCTCGACGTTGCCGTCGTCGTCGGCGAAGGGGCTGTTGGGCGAGGGCAGGGCGCCTGCGAAGCGATAGGTCGCCTCGATGTGGCTCGCCGAGGCATAGGCCATCCAGCGGTCGGCGCGGAAGTCGATCTGCGCCTCGAACCCCTGGCGGCGCGTGCGCGGGACGTTGGCGTAGAAGCCGCGCCCCTGCAGGGCGCTGGCCAGGGCCACGACATCGTCGTCGTTGTCGCTGCGATAGGCGCTCAGGCGCCAGTCGAAGCGCCCGCCGCCCGCCGCGCCCGCACCGCGCAGACCCGCCTGCCACGTGTGCGACACCACCTGGCTCAACGGCGGGTCGGCGACCAGGGCGTTCTCCAGCAGGCAGGGCCGCAGGGGATCGCTGCAGGAGAGTTCCAGCGGCGTCGGCGCGCGGTTGGTTTCGGCGTAACCCCCATAGACCGTGACGGCGTCCAGCGCCTTCCAGGAGAGCCCCACGGCCGGGTTGAACCGGTCGAAGCTGTGCTTGCCGTTGAGATCTGGGCTGGTCCCCGTCCGGTCGGAGATGGCGATCCGTACACGGTTGAACCGCCCGCTGACGGTCAGGAACAGGCGGTCCGTGAGGTCGAGCGTGTCGGTGGCGTAGAGCCCCAGCGCGTCGTTGGTCGCGTGGATGTCGACCGGATTGTAGGCGATGGCGCCGGCCGTGCGGATGACCTGGCCGACACCCGGGGCAGATCCTGTCGTCTGGACGCGGAGATCCGGCTGGATCAGGCCCAGCGTGCTGTCCGCGCCGAAGCGGATGCGGCTCTCATCGACGCTCGCGCCCACGGCGAAGAGGTTGCCGAGGCCGAAAAGCGGTGCGCTGCGTGTCGCCTGGACGGAAACGCCGTCGGTCACTGTGCGGGTGCGCGTGCGGTCCACCGAGCCGTAGGGGATGCCGTTGCAGAGCTTGGTCTCGCCCTCGACCAGCGGCGGGCAGCCGACCGGTGCCCCGTTCGCACCGAGCACCTGGAAGGCGGCGGCCGGTGGCCGGAGCGCGGCCGGGAAGTCGTCGTCCTCGACGCACAGCGTGCCGAACAGCGGGCTCGTCGCGTCGCGGGTGCAGCCTTCGAGGTCGCCGTCGTTGCCGTCCACATGGTTCTGGCGGAACGCCCGGCCATAGAGGCTGCCTTGCAGCGACCAGGCGTCGGACGCCTTGAAAGACCCGTTGAGCGCGATGAGCCCGTTCCGGTCCCGCGTGGTCTGCGGGAAGGTGTAGACCGAACGCCGGTCCTGAGCGAGCAGGTCCACCGGCGTCGGCCCCACGACGCCGAGATCCGTTGCGCCGCCGGCGATCACCAGGTGAAGCTCGCTGCGGCCCTCCGCCCAGCCAAGATCGGCGTAGGCCCGAGCGAGGTCCGACGGCGATTGCCGCCGCCAGCCATGCTCGCGCCCGCCGTCCACCGCGACATAGGCGCTCCAGGGCCCCTTCTGAGCGCCATACTCGACGGAGCCGAAGACGCGTCCGAACAATCCGCCCTGGACGCTGGCGGAGCCGCCGGGCGCGCTCGCGCCGGTCTTCATGGACAGGCTGACCGCGCCGCCGAGCGCGTTCAGGCCGAACGCCGGATCGCCGGTGACGAGGTCGATGCGGCCCACCGCCGCCTCGGGGATCAGGTCCCAGTTGACGGTGTCTCCGAACCCTTCGTTCAGCCGCACCCCGCCCATGTAGACCGCCAGGCCCTGGGGCGTGCCTTGCAGCGGGGAGGCCTGGAAGCCTCGGTAGTTGAGGTCGCGGGCGAACCCGTTGCCCTGGGTGTCGGAGAGGCTGAGCCCTGGCGTGCGCTGCTCCAGCGCATCGGTGATCGCCGGCGAGCCCGCCCGGCGCAGGTCCGTGGCGTCCAGGGTTTCGGTCGAGGCGGGCAGCTTGTCGGCGTCCACGCCAGGCCCTGCGAGCGGGGTCGGCGCGACGACGGTCAGCGGGCTGACCGTCGTCCCCTCGTCGGCCGCCGCCCGGGCCGATAGAGGCGCAGCGGCGAGGAGGGCCGTGAGGCCGACATAGACGCGCAAACGCATGGGTTCAGGCCGCCTCGGGCCTGCGCCGGCGCACACGCGCGAGGCGCCGCAGCCTGCGCCAGAAGCGGGTCTTTTCCGGTTCGGGATAGGGCTGAAGATTGCGCACGAAGTCCTCGGCGCAGGCGCGCCAGGAGAATTTCTCGGCGAAGGCCCGCACCTGCTTGCGGTCGAGCGTCATCGCTTCCAGGCAAGCCTCGCGCAGCCCCTCCGTGGCGCTCGCGGCGAGCTTGCCGGCGCCGGAGTTTGGGATGATGTCGATCGGCCCCGGCGCCGGATAGGCGGCCACCGGCGTGCCGGACGCCATGGCCTCCAGGATCACCAGGCCGAAGGTGTCGGTGAGCGAGGGGAAGACGAAGACGTCGGCGCCCGCGAAATAGGCGGCGAGCTCCTGACCGGACTTCGCGCCGGTGAACACCGCCTTGGGATATTTCGCAGCCAGTTCGTCCTTCTGCGGACCGGGGCCGACGACGACTTTCGTGCCGGGCAGGTCGAGCCCCAGGAAGGCCTCGATGTTCTTCTCCACCGCCACGCGCCCGACACTGAGGAAGATCGGCCGCGCCATCCCCTCGTAGACGTCCGGCCGGGCGGCGTGGTCGGGATGGAAGGCTTCGGTGTCGACGCCGCGCGACCAGGAGGAGATGTTGCGGAAGCCATGCTGCGAAAGCTCGTCGCGCATGGTCGGCGTCGCCACCATCAGCCGGCCCGACGGCTTGTGGAACCACTTCATGTAGGCGTAGCCGGCGGCCAGCGGCAGCGGCAGGCGCGCCGAGACATATTCCGGGAAGCGGGTGTGATAGCTGGTCGTGAAGGGCAGCTTCCACTCCACGCAGATCCGCCGCGCGGCCAGGCCGATAGGGCCTTCTGTGGCGATATGGATGGCCTCCGGCTCGAAGGCCTTGAAGCGCTCCTGCACCGGCTCGTAGACGCCGATGGCGACCTTGATCTCGGCGTAGGTCGGCAGCGGGAAGGTCTTGAACTGGTCGGGGCTGATCACCTCGACGGCATGGCCCATGGCCTTCAGCTCGGCGACCACGCGGGTGAGCGTGCGCACCACGCCGTTGACCTGCGGCTCCCAGGCGTCGGTGGCGAGCAGGATGCGCATCGGCCGTCCCGCGTCGTGCGGCGCGTTGATCGCCTCGCGGATGCGCGGCAGGGAGCGCGGCGGTTTGCGTGGCTCCGGCTGGGCGACCACCTGGCTCTGCAGCCAGGCCCAGAAGGCGCCCAGCAGCGCTTCCTTCGTCGGGAAGTAGCGGTAGACGGTGCGCTCGCCGACCTTGGCGTCCTTGGCGATGTCGGAGAAGCTGAGCTCTTCGAGCGGGCCGGCCTCGAGCTGGCGGCCGACGGCGCGCAGGATTTCCTCGCGGGTCTCCTCGCGCTGCCGGTCGCGCAGGTTCTGTGGAGACGCCGGCGGTTTCATGACAGCGGCACTGTCACGAGTTCCGTCTGTCGTGTCAATCAGCCGAAGATCAGGCGGCCAGCGGCTCGGCGAGTTCGATGGGCCTGGAAGTCGATCCCAGGAGGCGGCGCAGCTTCGGCCATTCGAGGATCTCCAGCCGACCGTCGGCATGTTCGACCAGTGCGGTGCAGCTTTCCACCCAGTCGCCGTCGTTGATGTAGGCCACGCCGCCGATCGTCCGGCTCTCGGCCTTATGGATATGGCCGCAGATCACCCCGTCGACGCCGCGCCGTCGGGCCTCCTCCGCCACGGCCAGCTCGAAGTTCTCGATGAACTGCAGCGCCTTTTTCACGCGGGTCTTGGCGAAAGCCGAGAAGCTCCAATAGCCGAAGCCCAGCCGGCGGCGCAGGCGGTTGAGCAGGGTGTTGGAGGCCAGAAGCGTGCGGTAGGCCCAGTCGCCCAGCATCGCCAGCCACCTGGCGTGCTGCACCACCGCGTCGAATTCGTCGCCGTGCATCACCAGGAAGCGCCGGCCGTCGGCGGTCTCGTGGATCGCGTCGCGGGCCACGACCACGTCGCCGAAATGGACGCCGCAGAAATCGCGGACCACCTCGTCGTGGTTGCCCGGGACGTAGATCACCGAGACGCCCTTGCGCGCGAGCCGCAGGATCTTCTGGACCACGTCGTTGTGCGCCTGTGGCCAGTAGGCGCCGCGCCTGGCCATCCGCCAGCCGTCGATGATGTCGCCCACCAGATAGAGGGTCTCGCATTCCATATGGCGGATGAAGTCCAGCAGCAGTTCGGCCTGGCAGCCGCGTGTGCCCAGATGGACGTCGGAGATGAAGACGCTGCGGTATCTGCGGATTCCGGTTTCGGTCACGCGCGCCCCCGCTTTGCCCGGTTTCCGTGCAGCACTGGCGCGATTCGATGTCGGTTTTGCGAAGGCGCGCCCTTCCCCTGGCGCAGACGCGGGCACACTTGCTAGGGACGGGTCGCTGCGACCCTTCGCAGGCCGCGTCAGTTGAGGTCCATGGACGCCAGCACCCATCCCGCCCGGGCGACACGAAAGTCGCTGCGGACCCGCGCGCGCATTCTCGACGCGGCGATGCGCCTCTTCGCGGAGATCGGCTACCATGCCGCCGGCAATGCGGTGATCGCCGAGGCCGCGGAGCTGACGCGCGGCGCCATGCTCTATCACTTCGCCACCCGCGAGGAGCTGGTGGAGGCGGCGATCCAGCATATCGAGCTCGCCCGCGCTCGGCTGTTCGAGGAGGCGGCTCAGGCCTCGGCGGCGCCGGGGCAGGACGCCTCGGAGGCGGCGATCGACGCCTATTGGGCGCTGCTGCACGAACCGGCCTTCGTGGCCTTCGCCGAGCTGGAGGCGGCCGCTCGCACCGACCCAATGCTGCGCGCCCGGCTGGGCGCCGCGCAGGAAGCTTTCGACCGCGCGCAGGTCGGCGACCGCTTCGGGGCCCTGGCCCAGGCCGGCGCCGACCCCCGCTTCCAGACCAGCCGCGACCTCGGCCGCTTCCTGCTGGAGGGGCTGGCGCGCGGGGCAATGACCTACGACGAGGCCGCCCGGCGCAAACGCCTGCTGGCGGTCGTCAAGCGCGCGGTCCGCATGCTCAACCGCAAGGGCGACATCCAGGACCTCTGGCCCGACTAGCCGCGCCCAAAGAAAAAGGCCCGGCGATGGATGCCGGGCCTTCTCCCAAGTCCTAGGCGGTCTGGCGGCCTACTTGCCCGCCGCCGGCGCCGCCGGTGCGACCGCGGGGGCGGTCGGCTTGGCTGGCGTCGCGTCGGCGCGGCGACGCTTGCCCATCATCTGCTGCATGGCGGCGAACTCCTGCTGGTCGAGCGCGCCGTCATGGTTCTTGTCGAGGACGTCCCAGTACTTGCCGATCATGTCCCCGATCTTGCCCTTGAGCTCGGCCTTCTGGATCTTGCCGTCGATGTTGTCGTCCAGCATGCCGAACATCCGGTCCTTGTTCAGGTCCGTGTCGTAGCTGGTCAGCATCTTGGCCGAGGTTTCGTCGGTCCAGCGGTAGCGCAGGGCCATGTAGAACATCTCTTCCCAGGACTGGTCGCCCCAGACGACCTGCTTGTTCGGGTCGGGATTGTTCGGGTTGCGCTTGGAGTTGTCGTAGATGAAGTGCGCCACCAGCTTCGAGCCTGCCGGCACCTTCACCGGCTCGGCGAAGGTGTAGTCCCGCTGCCAGCTGAAATCATAGCGCGGCAGGGAGAGCAGGAGCTTTTCCTTGCCGTCCGGATAGCGGATCCACAGGTCCGACGAGGCCCCGCGGTAGTGCGCGTGCGGGAAGGCCGAATAGAGCAGCGCGTCGTGCGGGAACTCGAGATACGCGATCTCCCTGTGGTGCCCGTCGTTCGGCGGCAGCACGATGGTGTTGTCGGCGATGACCGAGTTGTGCATCACCATCTGCGGCTTCTCGCCGTCTTTGTAGAAATAGAGCGCGATCTGCGAGTGGTCGGTGACCTGCTTGCCGAAGGGCGTGTAGTGCGCCTGGATGCCGATCGCCCCACCCGGCGGGATGTAGCTGCCGACGTTCTTCGGCGCGATCTCGGACTCGGCGCCGACGGCGTAGCCGCCGACCGAAACGCCCCATTTATCCTCGAACGCCTTTCCGCCGGTCGGGACCTCCTTCATGTAGCCGGTCAGGATGTGGTGTACGCCCTGTCGCTGCTCGACCTTCACGGTCGAGGCCCGCAGCCACTTGCCCTCGGTCAGCGGGTTGACGACGTAGGGGTGCTGGTAGTCGACCACGCCGGAGGCGGGGATGGTGTAGGCGGGCACGTTCAGGACCAGGTCCGGCTTGCCGAGCGGCCATTCCGGCGCGACGTGCTTCTTGGCGCCCAGCGGGTCGGCGCCTTCGCCGCGCGGCGACCCCTCCTCGACCCAGTGGACCAAGGTCTTGATCTCGGCCGGCGACAGGTTCTTGTCGTCGGAGAATTTGCCCACGTGCGGATCGGCGTTGTAGGGCGGCATGCGGTCGGTGCGGATCACCTCGCGGATCATGGGCGAGAAGCCCTTGACCATCGCATAGTTGTTCATGGCGAAGGGCCCGATGCCGCCTTCCTGGTGGCAGGCCACGCACTTGGCTTCCAGAATCGGGGCCACGTCCTTCACGTAGCTGATCTGGGCCTTCTTGGTCCGCGCCGGGAAGTCCACCAGGCAACCCTTGGACGCCTGGGTCGCGGCCGGCGCGGGCTTACCCGCCAGCACGGCGGCGAGCGCGTCGTCGGCGAACTGCTTCGTCGCGGCCTTCTGCACGCCATAGTCCGACCGGTCGTCGAGCGGACCGTGGTAGACGACGCGCCAGGTCTTCGGCTGGATGACGAACACCTCGGCCGTGCGGGTGACGCCCAGCGCCTCGCCGACCAGCTGGTTCGAATCCATCAGGATCGGGATGTCGATGCCGAATTCCTTGGCCTCAGCCGCGATCGCGTCGCGGCTGTCCTGCAGGTTAGAGTCGACCAGCATCACCTCGACGCCCTGGGCGGCGTACTTGTCGCGCAGCGCCTTCAGCGCCGGCATCATCGAACGCGCGATCGGGCAGCCGTTGCCGGTCGAGACCAGCACGATCGCCTTGGCGTCGGCCAGCCGGTAGAGGTCGTGAGCCTCCAGGTTCTGCGCGTCGACCAGCATGAAGTTGTCGACGGTCGCCGGGGTCGCCGCCGCCGCGCCGGCGGCCAGGGTGAGATTGTCGTTTCCGGCTGCGCCGCGAACCTGATCGACGCCCGAGGCGCCGTTGGTGGAGCAACCGTAGACCAGCAGCGCGCTCGCCGCCGCACCCAACACGCCAATTCGCGCAGACATCATTCTCAAATCCCTCCCAGGTCGGGCGTTTTGCACCCGCGGCGGAAAATATCCGCGGGAGGCCTATCAGGCCCTTAACTTAACATCGTTCAGGCGTCTGAATCCACCTGCGGTTGGTTTCAAAATTGTCATGTTCGTCGAAGCCGGTGTCTCAAGCGACTCTTGGCGAGGACGCGCGACACGGGCCATGGTGCGCCTCGCTTGTCTGGGGGACATCCATGAGCTTCGTCACGCGACGCAAATCCATGGCGCTCGCCGCGCCGGCCGAGGGCGGCCACCACCTCAAGCGCACCCTGAGCTGGTATCACCTGGTGGCGCTGGGCGTCGGCGCGATCATCGGCACAGGCATCTACACCTTGACGGGCGTGGCGGCGGGCCTTGCGGGTCCCGCCGTGATCCTCTCCTTCGCGGTCGCGGGCGCCGTCTGCGCCTGCGCTGCGCTCTGCTACGCCGAGATGGCGAGCCTCAGCCCGCAGGCCGGCAGCGCCTACGCCTATTCCTACATGACCCTGGGCGAACTGATCGCCTGGGTGATCGGCTGGAGCCTGATCCTCGAATACACGCTCGTCTGCAGCGCGGTGTCGGTGGGTTGGGCGGGCTATGCGTCCGGGCTGATCGAACAGGCCCACTGGGGCGTGCCCAAGGCGCTCCTGGGCGGTCCGGAGGCCGGCGGGATCGTCAACCTGCCGGCGACCTTCATCGCCCTGGTCGTCACCGGTATGCTGCTGGTCGGCACGCGCGAGAGCGCCACGGTCAATTTCATCCTGGTGATCGTCAAGCTGGTGGCGCTCGCCGGATTCGTGGCCATCACCTTGCCGGCCTTCGACGCCGCCCACTTCCAGCCCTTCTCACCCTTCGGCTTCGGGGCGCACGAGATCGACGGCAAGAAGTACGGCGTGATGGGCGCGGCGGCGATCATCTTCTTCGCCTTCTACGGCTTCGATGCGATCTCGACGGCGGCCGAGGAAGCCAAGAACCCCAGCCGCGACCTGACCATCGGCATCGTCGGCTCCATGGTGCTCTGCACCCTGATCTACATGGTGGTGGCCGCCTGCGCGCTGGGCGCCTCGCCCTTCGAGGTCTTCTCGAAGAGCCCGGAGCCCCTGGCCTTCGTGCTGCGCCAGCTCGCCCATCCTACGGCGGCGGCCCTGATCGCCGGCGCGGCGGTGGTGGCGCTGCCGACCGTGATTATGGTCTTCATGTTCGGCCAGAGCCGGGTGTTCTTCGCCATGGCCCGCGACGGGCTTCTGCCGCGCGGCCTGGCCTCGGTGAACAGGCGTGGCGTGCCCTCGGCGGTGACCATCCTGACCGGGCTGATCGCCGCGGTGATCGCCGGGGTGATGCCGCTGTCGGAAATCGCCGCCCTGGCCAACGCCGGCACGCTCGCCGCCTTCATCGCCACCGCCATGGCGGTGATGGTCCTGCGCCGCCGCGCGCCAAGGCTGGCGCGGCCGTTCGCGACGCCGCTGGTCTGGCTGATCGGCCCGGCCGCGGTGTTGGGCTGCCTCTACCTGTTCACCAGCCTGTCGGCGAAAACGATCATCTTCTTCTTCGCGTGGAACGCGGTCGGGGTCGTCGTCTACCTCCTGTACGGGCGAACGAAGAGCACCCTGGCCGCGGCCTGAAGCGGCCGCCTCGTGCGGAAATTTCGGGGGGGTGTGCAAAAGCGCCGCTTTGCCTGACCCCCGGTTGCAGTCTATCCCCGGGGACGAACGGCTGTTTGAGCCGGCGGGGAGCGTGACCTTGGCGGGCAGCCCGGTTCCAGGCGGCGGAAGGCCCGGCGGCGGTCCGCCCGGCGGCCTTGCAGGCCGCCGAGGCGGCCCCGATCTGACCGTCGGGCCGATCGGCAAGACGCTGATCATGTTCTCTCTGCCGGTGCTGGGCTCCAACATCCTGCAGTCGCTGAACGGCTCAGCCAACGCCGTGTGGGTCAGCCACGTCCTGGGCGAAGCGGCGCTCACCGCCACCTCCAACTCCAACCAGATCTTCTTCCTGATGCTGGGCGCGGTGTTCGGCGTCTCGATGGCCGCGAACATCATGATCGGCCAGGCGGTGGGCGCCCGCGACGAGGCCCTGGCCAAACGCGTGGTCGGCACCTGCACCACCTTCTTCATCGTCCTGTCGCTGGGGGTCGGTATCGCGGGCGGCATCCTGACGCCGCATATCCTCGACGCCATGCGCACGCCGGCGGAAGCGCGGCCCGACGCCATCGCCTACCTGCGGGTGATCTTCGCGGCGATGCCGTTCATGTACTTCTTCAGCTTCGTGATGATGGCTCAGCGCGGGGTCGGCGATTCCAAGACGCCGTTCTACTTCGCCCTGGTCCAGGTCGGTCTCGATATCACCCTGAACCCGCTGCTGATCATGGGGATCGGGCCGTTTCCGAAGCTGGGCATCGCCGGCTCGGCCACCTCCACCCTGGTCGCCCAGACCTTCACGCTCGCTGTGATGCTGATCCACCTCTATCGCAAGCGCTCGATCCTGGTGGTTCGGCCCGGCGAATGGCGCCTGCTGATCCCCGACTTGGCGATCATCCGCCAGCTCTTCGTCAAGGGCCTGCCGATGGGCTTCCAGATGATGGTCATCAGCCTGGCGGCGGTGACCATGATGAGCTTCGTCAACGCCTATGGCGTCCACACCTCGGCGGCCTATGGCGCGGCGACCCAGCTCTGGACCTACGTCCAGATGCCGGCCATGGCGCTGGGCGCCTCGGTGTCCTCCATGGCCGCCCAGAACGTCGGCGCGGGCAAGATGGACCGGGTCGAGCGGGTGGCGATGACGGGCGCGGGCTACGCGATCCTGTTCACCGGCGTGCCGATTCTGATCATCTACCTGGCCGACCCGTGGGTGCTGCGGGCCTTCCTGCCGTCGACCAGCCCGTCGCTGCCGATCGCCGTCCACATCAACTCGATCGTGCTGTGGGGTTTCATCCCGTTCGGGGTGGCCTTCATCTTCTCAGGGATCGTGCGAGCGACCGGCGCGGTGTGGCCGCCGCTCCTGGCGATGATCATCTCTCTGTGGGTCGTGCGCGTGCCCCTGGCCCAGTTCATGGAGCCGTCCATGGGAGCGGACGCCATCTGGATCAGCTTTCCGATCGGCAGCGCGACGACCCTGATCCTCGCCGGCGCCTATTACCGCTGGGGCGGGTGGCGCAAGTCGCGGATGCTGAACGTGACGCCCAGCGCCGATGCGCCGGACACCGGCCTCGGGCAGCCGATGATGGACGAGAGCGAAGCCATCACCGACGCGGAGCGGCGCGAGCTGGCGGCGGAAGGCGTTCCCGGCGGCTGAGCCAGGATCGCTCACCAGGTTCAATATTCCGCCGTCATTCCCGGCCTTGTGCGACGGCTGTCCGGGAACGACGATCAAAAAAGAGAATTCAGCCAGCCTAGGCCCGGCTTTCCATCAGGGCCGAATAGACCAGCGTCCGCAGCTCGCGGCGGATCGGCCAGGCCGACGACGGCATGAGCTGGGTCATGAAGACCACCGTCACGTGCTCCACCGGGTCCACCCAGAAGGCGGTCGAGGCCGCGCCGCCCCAATAGAACTCGCCCTTGGATCCGGGGATCAGCGTCTTCGGTGGATCGAACACCACCGCGAAGCCCAGACCGAAGCCGATTCCGGCGTAGGTGCTCTCCGAGAACAGCGACCGCGACATCTGCGTCAGGTCTGCTCCGCCGGGCAGATGGTTCGCCGTCATCAGCCGAAGCGTCATGGGCGACAGGATCCGCGCTCCGTCCAGTTCGCCGCCGTTCGCCAGCATGTTGGCGAAGCGCAGGTAGTCGGCCGTCGTCGAGACCAGCCCGCCGCCGCCCGACTCCAGTTTCGGCGGCTTCAGGTAGGGGCTCTTCCTTGGATCGTCGTTCAGCGTCAGCTCGCCGCTCGGCTTGGCCTGGAGGTCCATAGGGCCGGTCGGCGAGGCGCTGTAGCAGGCGGTGAAGCGCTCGCGCTGGTCCTCGCGGACGAAGAAGCCGGTGTCGACCATCTTCAGCGGGTCGAAGATGCGCTCCTGTAGCACCTGGCCGAGCGGCTTTCCCGCCACCTTCTGCACCAGGTAGCCCACCACATCGGTCGAGACGGAATAGTTCCAGGCTTCGCCCGGCGAGAACTCCAGCGGCAGCTTGGCGAGCTCGCCCACGAAGCCCTCCAGGTCGTGGCCGCCATGGGTCTCGCCCACCTTCAGCTTGCGGTAGGCGGCGTCGACGTTGGTGCGGTTCTGGAAGCCGTAGGTCAGGCCCGAGGTGTGGCGCATCAGGTCGACCACCTGCATCGGCCGCGCGACCGGCGTGGACAGGAACGGGCCGACGCCGGCCGCATAGACGCCCATGTCCTTCCAGGAGGGGATGTATTTGGCGACCGGATCGTCCAGCGCGATCAAGCCCTCCTCGACCAGGGTCATCAGGGCCACGCTGGCGATCGGCTTGGTCATCGAATAGATGCGGAAGACCGCGTCGTCCTTCAGCGGGACCTTGCGCTCCACATCGGCCAGGCCGAGTACGGCCTCGTAGGCCGTCTCGCCGTCGCGGGCGATGGCGATCTGGGCGCAGGGCATGCGCCCGGGGTCGATGTATTTCGCCTGCACGAAGCGCTCGATCCGCTGCAGCCGCTCTTTCGAAAAGCCCAGGTGCTTGACCTTGCCCATGGCGTGTTCTCCGTTGCGCCTTCGTCTTTCCCTTGCCTTCCGCCTCGTCGCAAGCCTCAGCTTTGCGTGGAGCGCCCAGGGAGACTCCGTATGCAGACCGTCAGCACCGAGGTTCGCGGCCGCACCGCGATCGTCACCATCGAGCGTCCGCAGGCCCGCAACGCCGTCGACGGCCCGACCGCGCAGCAGCTCTACGACGCCTTCAAGGCCTTCGACGCGGACGAGGCGCTGGACGTGGCGATCCTGCAGGGGCGTGGCGGCGCCTTCTGCGCGGGCGCCGACCTGAAGGGCGTGGCGGACGGGCGCGGCAATCCGGTACATCGCGACGGCGACCTGGGTCCGATGGGCTGCACGCGGCTTTCGCTCGGCAAGCCGGTCATCGCCGCGGTCGAGGGCCATGCCGTGGCCGGCGGGCTGGAGGTCGCCTGCTGGGCCGACCTGAGGGTCGCCGCCGAGGGCTCGGTGTTCGGCGTGTTCTGCCGCCGCTTCGGCGTGCCGCTGATCGACCTGGGCACCATCCGCCTGCCGCGCCTGATCGGCGCCTCGCGGGCCATGGACCTGATCCTCACCGGCCGCCCGGTGGAGGCGAAGGAGGCCTTCGACATCGGCCTCGCCAACCGCCTCGCGCCAAAGGGCGGCGCCCTGGACGCGGCGCTGGAGCTCGCCGCCCAGCTTTCCGCCTTCCCGCAGCTCTGCCTGCGCAACGACCGGCTCTCCGCCATCGGCCAATGGTCGCTCGACTGGGACCAGGCGACCGCCGCCGAGATCGCGCTCGGCGTGGAGACCCTGCGCTCCGGCCAGGCCCAGCAAGGCGCCGCCCGCTTCGCCGCCGGCGAGGGTAGGGGCGGTCGCTTTCAGCAGCCGTGACAAGCGACGTTGCGCAATCCGAACAAGCGTTTGATAATGCTCCAAGCCTGAAAACATACCGAGAATTCTAAAAATCAGCGCATGGGAGACGGCAGATGGCGTGGGATTTCGAGACCGATCCTGAGTTCCAGAAGAAGCTCGACTGGATCGAGGAGTTCATGGCCGAGGAAGTCGAGCCGCTCTCCCATCTCGGCATGGCGGTCTACGGCCAGCTCGGCCGCGAGAAGTTCATCAAGCCGCTGCAGCAGAAGGTGCGGGACCAGGGCCTTTGGGCCTGCCACCTGGGTCCCGAGCTCGGCGGCCAGGGCTACGGCCAGCTCAAGCTCGGCCTGATGAACGAGAAGCTGGGCCGCAACGGCCTGGCCCCCACCGTCTTCGGCTGCCAGGCGCCCGACAGCGGCAACGCCGAGATCATCGCCCACTACGGAACCGACGCCCAGAAGGAGAAATACCTCTGGCCGCTGCTGAACGGCGAGATCCGCTCGGCCTTCTCGATGAGCGAACCGACCGGCGGCTCCGATCCGCTGACCTTCAAGACCCGCGCAGTGCTGGACGGCGACGAGTGGGTGATCAACGGCGAGAAATGGTTCTCGACCAATGCCCGCTATTCCAAGGTGCTGGTGCTCTATGCGGTCACCGACCCGGACGCCAAGGACCCTTACCGGCGCACCTCGATCTTCCTGGTGCCGACCGACACGCCGGGCGTCGAGATCGTGCGCAACGTCGCCGTCGGCGGTGGCGGCGAGATCGGCGGCGGCAACGAAGGCTACGTCCGCTACAACAACGTGCGCCTGCCCTATGACGCCCTCTTGGGTGAGCGCGGCGCGGCCTTCGTCATCGCCCAGGTGCGCCTGGGCGGCGGGCGCGTCCATCACGCCATGCGCACGGTCGGCGCCTGCAAGAACGCGCTCGACCTGATGTGCAAGCGCGCGGTCAGCCGCACCACCCGCGACGGCAAGCTCGCCGACCTGCAGATGGTGCAGTCCGACATCGCCGAGAGCTGGATCGCGCTGGAAAGTTTCCGCCTGATGGTGCTGCGCACCGCCTGGCTGATCGACAAGCACAAGGACTATCAGATGGTTCGCAAGGACATCGCCGCCATCAAGGTGATGATGCCCAAGGTCTACAACGACATCGCCACCAAGGCCGCCCATCTGCACGGCGCGCTGGGCGTCTCCAACGAGATGCCGTTCATGCACATGGTGACCTCATCGCTGGTGATGGGCATCGCCGACGGCCCGACCGAGGTCCACAAGGTCACCGTCGCCAAGCAGGTGCTGAAGGACTACCGGCCCGACAACGACCTCTTCCCGGCCTACCACATCCCCAAGCTGCGCGAGGCGGCCCAGGAGAAGTACGCCAGGGAACTCGGCGAGCTGAAGGCGGCCTATTCCGAGCGTCGCGAGAAGGCGCCGGCTTAGAGGCGGAGGTCCCGATCTAACCAGTGCCATCCCGGAAGCCGCGCAAGCGGCTGTCCGGGACCCATTGACACCATGCCATCCGGAGAGGTTAGCGATCATGGGTCCCGGTCTTCGCGTCCCGCGAAACCGGGATGACAGACGTATTTGGAGTAGCCCCGCAGTGCCCGATCCGACCTGGCCCGTGATGTCCGTTGCCGAAGCCCACGCGCGGCTGACCGCGCCTGGCGAGCGGCTCGAGATCGCCGAGATGCCGATCCGTGGAATCCTGACCAGGGTCTGGAAGAACGCCCCGCCGACCCTGCGCGACGTGTTCCTGAACGCCCGCGGGTTCCCGGACCGCGAGTTCCTGGTCTACGAGGACGAACGCGCGACCTACGAAGCCTTCGCCCGCGCGACGATTACGCTTGCCCGCCGGTTGCAGGCCGACGGGGTGCGCAAGGGTGATCGGGTTGCGGTCATCATGCGCAATCTGCCGGAGTGGCCGGTGGCCTTCTTCGCCGGCGTCCTGGCCGGCGCCATCGTCACCCCGCTGAACGCCTGGTGGACGGGTCCCGAGCTTGAGTATGGCCTGGCCGATTCCGGGACCAAGGTCGTCATCGTCGATGACGAGCGCCTGGGCCGCATCGCCGAGTCTCTCGACAGGCTGGGCGATCTGAGCAGCGTCTATGTTTCGAGGCTGACCGAACCGTCCTTGCATCCGAAAGTCGCGAAGCTTGAGGACGTCATCGGGACGGTGGACGGCTGGATGGGCTTGCCCGACCAGCCGCTTCCCGCTGTGGAGCTCGGTCCGGAAGACGACGCCACCATCCTCTACACCTCCGGCACGACGGGTAAGCCCAAGGGCGCGCTCGGCACCCACCGCAACATGACCTCGAACATCGGCGCCGGCGGGATTTCGGGGATGCGCAACTTCCTGCGCGCCGGCGAGCCGTTGCCGGAAACCGACCCGCACAAGCTGCCGCAACGGGTGACCCTGTTGGTGGTGCCGTTCTTCCACGCCACCGGCCTTTCGGCGATCCTGGGGCCGACGATGAACGCTGGCGGCAAGATCGTGCTGATGCGCCGCTGGGACGCGGAGCCCGCCATGCGGCTGATCGAGCGCGAAAAGGTCAGTTCCACCGGCGGCGTGCCGACCATCGCCTGGCAGCTCATCGAGCATCCCGCGCGGACGAAGTACGACCTCTCGTCCCTGGTCGCGGTGACCTACGGCGGCGCGCCGTCGGCGCCGGAGCTGGTGCGGCGGATCGCCGAGACCTTCCCCGGATCGGCTCCCGGCAATGGCTGGGGGATGACCGAGACCACGGCCACCTTCACCTCCCACCTCGGCAAGGATTACGAGAACCGCCCCGACAGCGCCGGCCCGGCCGCGCCGGTCGGCGAGATGCAGATCCGCGATCCGGCGGACGGCAAGACCCTCCTCGCGGAAGGCGCGGTGGGCGAGCTCTGGGTGAAGGGTCCGCAGGTGGTGAAGGGCTACTGGAACAAGCCTGAAGCGACCGCCGAGACCTTCGTCGACGGCTGGCTGCGCACCGGCGACCTTGCGCGCATCGACGAGGAAGGCTTCCTGTTCATCATCGACCGGGCCAAGGACATGCTGATCCGTGGCGGCGAGAACATCTACTGTGTGGAGGTGGAGAACGTGCTGTACGGCCACCCCGCCGTGATGGACGCGGCCCTCATCGGCCTCCCGCACAAGACGCTTGGCGAGGAGCCGGCCGCGGTAGTTCACCTGAAACCCGGCGGCGTCGCCACCGAGGCCGAGCTGCGCGCCTTCGTCCGCGAGCGGCTGGCGGCCTTCAAGGTCCCGGTGAAGATCGCCTTCTGGCCGGAAACCCTGCCGCGCAACGCCAACGGCAAGATCCTGAAGACCGAGCTGAAGAAGGTCTTCGCAGCCGAGACCGAGCAGGCATGAGCGGACCCCTGATCGTCGGCCTGGGCGGCACGCCGCGGGCGGGCTCGACGACGGAGCGGGCGTTGGCGCTCGCCCTGCGCCACCTCGAAGGAACCGGCGCGCGAACCCGGCTGTTCGGCGGCGAGTTCCTGGAACGCTTGCCGCATTTCAATCCCGGGCCGTCGGGCCCGAGCGCCGAGCAGGCTGAGCTGGCCACCGCCGTGCGCGAGGCCGACGGGATCATCCTGGCCACCCCCGGCTACCACGGCTCGCTCTCCGGCGTGGTCAAGAACGCGCTCGACACCCTGGAGCTGACCCGCAACGACGCGCGGCCCTACTTCGAGGGCAAGCCGGTGGGCGTCATCATCACCGCCGACGGCGCCCAGGCCGGCGGCACCACCTTGATGGCCGTGCGCGGCATCATACATGCCATGCGGGGTTGGCCGACGCCTTACGGCGCCGCGCTCAACGCCTCGAACCTGTTCGACGAGGGCGGGGAGTGCCGCCAGCCGAAGGACGCCTGGCAGATCACCACTGTCGCCGACCAGGTGATGGAGTTCGCCAGAATGAGGGCCGCCCGATGAAACGCCCCTATCTCGTGCCGCCTGGTGGTTCTACGGGCGAGGAGGATCCCTTCATCTCGGCGATCTCGCCCATCGAGGACATCATCGAGGACGCCCGTAACGGCCGTCCCTACATCCTGGTGGACGCCGAGGATCGCGAGAACGAGGGCGACGTCATCATTCCGGCGCAGTTCGCCACGCCGGAGCAGATCAACTTCATGGCCAAGCATGCGCGCGGCCTGATCTGCCTGTCGATCACCGCCGAGCGCGCGCGCCAGCTTCGCCTGCCGCCGATGGCGAGCGACAACCAGTCGGGCCACGGCACCGCCTTCACCGTCTCCATCGAGGCGCGCGAGGGCGTCACCACCGGCATCTCGGCCCACGACCGGGCCCATACCGTCGCGGTCGCCGTCGACCCGACCAAGGGCCCCGACGACATCGTCTCGCCCGGCCACGTCTTTCCGCTGGTCGCCAGGGACGGCGGCGTGCTGGTCCGCGCCGGCCATACCGAGGCCGCGGTCGACATCAGCCGCATGGCGGGCCTCAACCCCGCGGGGGTGATCTGCGAGGTCATGAAGGACGACGGCTCGATGGCGCGGCTGCCCGACCTCGTCGCCTTTGCCCAACTGCACGGGCTGAAGATCGGCGCCATCGCCGACCTGATCGCCTACCGCCGCCGCACCGAGCGGCAGATCGAGCGCGTGCTGGAGACGCCGTTCGACTCCAGCTTCGGCGGCCGCTTCCGGATGGTGATCTACCGCAACATCCTGGACGGGACCGAGCACGTGGCCCTGACCAAGGGCAAGATCGATCCGGACAAGCCGACGCTGGTCCGGATGCATCGCGTGGACATGGCCGCCGACATGCTGGGCCACAAGGAAGCGCGCAAGGACTACGTGCCGCGCGCCCTGCAGGCCATCGCCGACTACGATGGCGCCGGCGCGGCGGTCTTCATCCGCGACTCCAACCCGGCGTGGCTTTCGGAACGCTACGGCCAGCCGGACGTCAGCCAGACCGAAAACGTGCTGCGCGACTATGGCGTCGGCGCCCAGATCCTCATCGACCTGGGCGTGCGCGACATGAACCTCCTGACCTCGTCCAAGACCGTCCTGCCCGGCTCCGGCGGCTACGGCCTGCGCATCCTGGGCCGCGTGCCGCTGTAGCGGCGCGGTGCCATCCCGGAAGGCGCGCAGCGACTGTCCGGGATCCTGGAACACGAAGCGATCGGGATGGTCATTGGCGATCGGCGTCTATGGGTCCCGGTCTTCGCGTGCCGCGAAGCCGGGATGACACTGAGGGTGGTTGACTTGCCTTCCGTGTTTTCCGTGGCCGACCTTCTCTGGCGTGACTCCCGTCGGCCTTACCGCTAAAGAGGCCGCGATGATCCTCGCCGCCAGCCAGTTTTACTTTTGGTATTTCGGCTACCCGACGCCCCTGGCGCCGGCGGAGGATCGTTCGGCCTGAGACCAAGACCAGCCGAACCCTTCACCAGCCGCCAGGGACCTGGCGGCTTTTTTCATGGCCGCCGCCCCGCAACCTCCGGAGCCCGCCATGCCGCACCCCCAGCTTACAGACGACCTTCGCATCCAGCGCCTGGAGACGCTGAGCCCGCCCTCGCAGGTGATCGGCGAGGCGCCCTCGACCTCAATGATCGCCGAGACGGTCTGGGAGGCGCGCCGGGCGATCCACCGGATCCTGCATGGCGAGGACGATCGGCTGGTCGTGGTGATCGGCCCCTGCTCGATCCACGATCCCAAGGCGGCCGTCGAATATGCCGGTCGCCTGGCGGCGGAGCGCGCGCGGCTTGGCGGCGAGCTCGAGATCCTCATGCGAGTCTATTTCGAAAAGCCGCGCACGACGGTGGGCTGGAAGGGGCTGATCAACGATCCGGGCCTCGACGGCGGCTTCCGGATCAACGACGGCCTGCGGCTGGCGCGGCGCGTGCTGCTCGACGTCAACGCCTTCGGCCTCCCGGCGGCCTGCGAGTTCCTGGACGTGACGACGCCGCAGTATATCGCCGACCTCGTGGCCTGGGGCGCGATCGGCGCGCGTACGACCGAAAGCCAGATCCACCGCGAAATGGCCTCGGGCCTATCCTGTCCGGTGGGGTTCAAGAACGGCACGAACGGCGACGTGCAGATCGCGGTGGACGCGGTGCTGGCCGCCGCCCAGCCGCACCATTTCCTGGCGGTGACCAAGGAGGGCCGCGCCGCCATCGCCGCCACCCGCGGCAACGACGACGGCCACATCGTGCTGCGCGGCGGCAAGGCGCCGAACTATGACGCCGCCAGCATCGCCCAGGCCGCCGGTGCGCTCGCCAAGGCCGGCCTGCCGCAACGGCTGGTGGTCGACGCGAGCCACGCGAACAGCGGCAAGGACCACGAGAACCAGCCGAAGGTGGTGGCGGACCTCTGCGCCCAGCTCGCGGCCGGCGAAACGCGGATCATGGGCGTCATGGTGGAAAGCCACCTGGCCGCCGGTCGCCAGGCGCTCATCCAGGGCCGCCCGCTGACCTACGGCCAGTCGATCACCGACGCCTGCGTCGGCTGGGAGACGTCCGTCCAGATGCTTGAGCAACTTGCCTTGGCGGTTCGCGCGCGCCGGGGCAGGGCTGTCGGAGCGGCGGGCCGCTCGGGCGGCGCGGCGGCGGGACTCGACGCCATCGCCTGATTGGACGACCATCCCTGGCCGGCGTGACGTTCGAGCCGCCACGGCGGCCGGCAAACAGCCCCCGATCCGCCCCACGTCATTCCGCCGCAGGTCCTGGATGTTGCGGAGTGGCGACCATTCCCGTAACGATTTGAAAGGGATGGCTGCAATATGGGTGTTGAGATGCCGGCCGACTCCCTTTCCGCGTTCGACGACCAGGCCTTCGCGCTCAGCTTGGCCAGCCGCAACGCGCGCATCGATCCCTATCCCGTCCAGACCGACACCACCTTGATCGGCGGCGATCCGGGCGCGCAGTTCTTCCTGGACGCCGACGAGCGCGCCGGGGCTACCGTCAACGGCAAGCCCAGCTTCACCATCGATCAGGCGGCCAACCAGATCGTGCGCGGCGAGCCCGGCTGGTCGGCGGCGCTGGGCGTCGGGACGACGGTGACCTATGCCTACCGGGCGACCGCCCCCACCAGCATGCCTGATGACTCCGGCGGGTTCGCGCGGTTCAACGCAGCGCAGATCAATGAGGCGGAGCTTGCGCTCAAGGCCTGGTCGGACGTGGCCGACATCCATTTCGTTCGGATGGGTTCCGGGACGTTCGGCGAAACCGCCTATTCGAACAACGCCACCATCCTCTTCGGCGACTACACCACCGGCGTTGATGGCGCCGCGGCCTTCACCCTGTTCCCGGGCAACTCGGCGTCGAGCTCCAGTTCAGGCGACGTCTGGATCAACTCGACGCTCAGCTACAACATCAACCCGACGGTCGGGAACTACGGCGGCCAGGTGCTGGTGCACGAACTCGGCCATGCGATCGGCCTGGACCATCCGAGCGACTACAACGCCGACGGCGACACGGTCATCACCTATTCGGCCAACGCGAGCTACTACGAGGACTCCCGCCAGTACACGGTGATGAGCTACTTCAGCGAGCTCAACACCGGCGGCAACGACGGCGGCGTCTATTCCGCCGCGCCCCTGCTGGACGACATCGCCGCGGCCCAGCTCGAGTACGGGCCCAACATGTCGACCCGGACCGGCGACACGATCTACGGCTTCCATTCCACCGCCGGCATGCCGTGGTATTCGCTGACTTCCGCCGGTTCCAGGGCCGTGTTCGCCGTGTGGGACGCGGGCGGCAACGACACCCTGGACTTCTCCGGCTACGGCAGCTCCCAGACGATCGACCTGCGGCAGGGCGATTTCTCCAGCGTCGGCGGCCTGACCGGTGACGTGGCCATCGCCAAGGGTGCGGATATCGAGAACGCCATCGGCGGTTCGGGCGCCGATTCCATGACCGGCAACGCGCTGAACAACCTGCTGCAGGGCGGGGCCGGGGCCGACACCGTCATGGCGGGGGCGGGCGCCGACACGATCCAGGGCGGCGAGGGGACCAGCTACCTGCGCGGCGAGGACGGCGCCGACGTGATCACCGGCGGTTCGGCCTTCGACGACATCAACGGCAATACGGGCAACGACACCCTGCACGGCGGCGCCGGCGACGACTGGGTGGTGGGCGGCAAGGACAACGACCTCCAGTTTGGCGACGCTGGCAGCGACGTCGTGTGGGGCAACCTCGGCAATGACACCCTGGATGGCGGCGACGACGCCGACCAGGTGCGCGGCGGCCAGGGCGACGATTCGCTCACCGGCGGGGCCGGCGACGACTTCGTCTCCGGCGACCGCGGGAACGACACCGAGAGCGGTGGTTCCGGCGCGGACCTGTTCCACACCTCGCAGGACGCCGGCGTCGACAAGGTGCTCGACTTCCACCTTTCGGAAGGCGACCGGGTGATGCTCGACCCCGGGACGCAATACACGGTGAGCCAGGTCGGCGCCGACACGGTCATCGACATGGGCGGCGGCAACGAGATGATCCTGGTCGGCGTGCAGCTCTCTACACTGACGCCGGGCTGGATTTTCGGGAACTGAGCCCCGGCCTCAAGGGGCGCGGCATACAATCCCGTTTCCTCATTCGTGGAAGGGGCCTATAGGTTCGCCCATCACACCGCCCGGCCGAAAGGCCGGGCGCCTTCATTTCCGACGCACGGAAACACGTTATGAGCACTGACATCCTGATGCCGAAGGCGACCGCCGTCTGGCTGGTCGACAACACCTCGCTGACCTTCGAGCAGATCGCCGACTTCTGCGGCCTCCACCCTCTGGAAGTGAAGGGCATCGCCGACGGCGAGGTGGCGCGCGATATCCGCGGCGCCGACCCGATCGCCAACGGCCAGCTCAGCCGCGAGGAACTGGACGCTGCCGAAAAGAACGCCAAGCACAGGTTGGTGGCGCTGAAGAGCCGTCACGCCGAATACCTGAAGCCGCAGAAGAAGGCGCCGCGCTACACGCCTGTCTCGCGCCGCCAGGACCGGCCGGACGCCATCGCCTGGTTCCTGCGCAACCACCCCGAAGTCGCCGACGCCCAACTCGCGCGCATCCTGGGCACGACCAAGGCCACCATCGATCAGGTGCGCAACCGCACCCACTGGAATTCGGCGAACATCAAGCCGGTCGATCCGGTGACGCTCGGGCTTTCGACCCAGCTCGAGCTGGACGCCGTGGTGAAGAAGGCGGCCGAGAAGAAGGCCAAGGAAGACAAGCGCCGCGGCATCGTCGAACCGGAAGGCCCGACCCTGATGTCGGCCTCGGAAACCGGCGTGGTCGAGGACGAGGAGCCCGCCGTGGTCTTCGCCGAGGATCACGAGGATCACGCCGAGCACGAACACGAGGAAGACTAAGGGCCGCCGGAGCAGCCGAGCGGGCGACAAGATCCTTGCCATAAGGACCCTGCCGCCCTCGCCGGCTGGCCGCCGGCTTCAGCTCTCCCGATTACGGGAGGGAGCTTGTCGGATGGAAGCTAGTGCAGCTGGCCGCGCAAGGCTTCCATCTCTTCCTTCAGCTTGAGTTTCTGTCGCTTTAGCTCCTGGAGTCTGATGTCGTCGGCGGCGGGCCTGCGCAGTTCGTCCTGAATGGCTTCTTCTAGGGACTGGTGGCGAGATCCGAGTTCCCGGATCCGGGCTTCCAACGCCATGACAAATGGCCTCCTTGCTGTTGGAAATCTCAGTGAACACCCGCTATGCGCGGCTGTCAGATCACATATGTTTGCAGACGGCGGAGCTGGGACGGGGCCTGCCGTTGGCGCGTTAGGAACCCCTCGTATGCCGAAAAGCGAGCAGCCCCCGAGGGAGCAGGCAAGGCTGGTGGTCGGCGTCTCCGGCGCGTCGGGCATCGTCTACGGCCTGCGGGCGCTGGACGCCTGCCGCGAGCTCGGCATCAAGTCCCATCTGGTGATGAGCCGGGCCGCCGCGCTTACGCTGTCGCAGGAGACCGGACTCTCGGCGGCCGACGTCAACGCGAAGGCGGGCGTGGTCCACAAGGTCTCCGACATCGGCGCCGCCATCGCCTCGGGCTCGTTTCGCACGCTGGGCATGATCGTCGCGCCCTGCTCGGTCCGCACCATGAGCGAGATCGCCAGCGGCGTGACCTCCTCGCTGCTGACCCGCGCCGCCGACGTCACCCTGAAGGAACGCCGCCCGCTGGTGCTGATGGTCCGCGAGACGCCGCTGCACCTGGGCCACCTGCGCACCCTGGTGCGGCTCGCCGAGATGGGCGCGGTGATCGCCCCGCCCCTGCCGGCCTTCTACGCCAAGCCCGCGACCATCGAGGAGATGGTCGACCAGTCCGTGGGCCGTGCGCTCGATCTCTTCGGACTGTCATGGAGGCCGGTCAGGCGCTGGGGCCAGGACGTCGGGCCCTTGGGCGGTCCCCTGAAGGCGGAGGCCTGAGCCGCATGGCGCTCTGGGACTGGACGCTCGAAGCCTATTCGCAAGAGGGCGTGCCCGACGCCTGCCTGGTCCTGCAGGACCAGTACGGCCAGAACACCTCCCTGCTGCTCTGGGCGGTCTGGGCGGAGGCCGCCGATCCCGGCTTGCTGGCCTGCGCCGCCGACGTCGCCCGGCGCTGGGAGGCGTTGGCGCTGGCGCCGCTTCGCGAGGTCCGGCGCGCGCTCAAGCCGGGGTTCGAGGGCGTCGAGGACGCCTCTCGCCAGGGCCTGCGCGAGGATGTGAAAGCGGTCGAACTGCGCGCCGAGCGGGTGCTGATGGAGGCTCTGGAGGCGAAGACCCAGGGGCGCGGCGGGGCGCCCGCCCTCGCGGCGCTGGAAGGCGCGGCGAAGGCCTGGGGCAAGCCCGCGCCGGCCGCCGCCCTGGCTGCGCTCGCCGCCGCCCTGGGCTAGTGTGCTGGTTTTGAAGTTCGCCTCATTCAGGGTCATGCGCCGCAGCGAACTTCAAAGCCAAAAAGCACACTAGAAAACAAAGGATTGCTAGTGTCCTTATCGATTCCGAAGTTCGCCGAAGCCCGCCACAAGCACTGGCGAACTTCGGAATCGGGACACTAGGCCCGCCGCGCAGATGAACGACGATCTTTCCGAAGAGGCTCTGCAGGCCAGGCTCGTGGAGCTGCGGCAGGATCACGCCGACCTCGACGCGGCGATCCAGGCGATCTCGCTAACGCCCCTGCCGGACATGCTGCTGATCGCCCGCCTGAAGCGCAAGAAACTCGCGCTGAAGGATGAGATGATGCGTATCGAGGACCAGCTGAACCCCGACATCATCGCGTGAATTCTTCGGGATGCTCCCCCTCAGGGGGAGCTGTCAGCAAAGCTGACTGAGGGGGTTCAAGCCCACCGATCCATCCGCCCCGGATGAAACCCCCTCCGTCTCGTCGCTTCGCGCCGATCCACCTCGCCCTGAAGGGGAGGATCTTCAGGACTTTACGCCGACCTACGCTCGCGCTTGCGGGCGTACATGGCCGCGTCGGCCTGGGCGACCAGGGCCTCGGGCTCGGCGTCCTGGGTGATCTCGCGCACGCCCCAGGAGACGTGCAGCGGCGCCGACCAGTCGCCGAACTTCAGGGGCTCGGCCTCGATGGCGCGGGCAAGCGAGGCGGCCTTGGCCTCGGCGGTCGCGTGGTCGGCCTGGGCCAGGATCACCGCGAACTCGTCGCCGCCCATGCGGCCCACCAGGTCGCTCTCGCGCACGTTGGCCAGCAAGCGCTCGGCCACCGCCTTCAGCGCCGCGTCGCCCGCCGCATGGCCCAGGCGGTCGTTGACCCCCTTCAGGTCATCGAGGTCGAAATAGACCAGGCTCGCCGGGGCGCCATAGCGCTGGGCGAAGGTGCGGATGCGGCTGAGTTCGCGCAGCAGGGCGCGGCGGTTGAGCAGCGGGGTCAGGGCGTCGCGGTCGGCCAGGTCCTCGATCTCGGCCAGCCGGGCTTTCAGGCGGGCGACCTCGCCGCGCAGGTCGCCGATCTCGCTGAGCAGGGTCTGCACCGCGCCGCGCACCGCAGGCGTCATCTCGGTCTCGCCGATGCCAAGGAACTCGGCGCTGTCGGCCGGTTTCGTCGAGGGGACCTGAGCCCCGGCCTGGGCGAGCGCGCGTCTTCGCATCGCCGAGAAGGGTTCGCTGCGTGCGCCGGTGATCTTCATGGCTTCGGTCCCGAAGGGCAGAATCAGCTGAGCCGTAGTGACTTCAGTGAATCTAGCCATCCTTGGTTGCCCCTGCATAGTCGGCGCCTATACTCCGCGCCCTTCGAAGAGGGGGTCGGTTTCGACATGAGCGCCAGCCACGCGCCCGTCGCCATCATCATGGGCAGCCGCTCCGACTGGCCGATCCTGCGCCATGCCGCGCAGATGCTGGAAAGCCTCGGCGTCGGCTATGAGGCCAAGGTGGTCTCCGCCCACCGCACGCCCGACCGCATGTACGCCTTCGCCAAGGGCGCCAAGGCGGCCGGCTTCAAGGTGATCATCGCCGCGGCCGGCGGCGCGGCCCACTTGCCCGGCATGACCGCCTCGCTGACCGAGCTGCCGGTGCTGGGCGTGCCAATCGAGTCCAAGGCGCTGAAGGGCATGGACAGCCTGCTGTCGATCGTCCAGATGCCGGCCGGAATTCCGGTGGGCACCCTGGCCATCGGCGAAGCCGGCGCCAAGAACGCGGGGCTGATGGCCGCGAAGATCCTGGCGCTGTCCGACAGCGGCGTCGCCGAACGGCTGGCAAGGTTCACCGCCAGCCAGACCGACGGCATCCCCGAAACCGTGGAAGACGCTTGAGCCAGCCGGACCTTCCGCTCGCGCCGGGCTCGACCATCGGCATCCTGGGCGGAGGCCAGCTCGGCCGGATGCTGGCGCTCGCCGCCGCGCGCCTGGGCTTCGATGTCGTGGTGCTGGAGAAGAAGGCCGACAGTCCGGCCGGGCGCACCGCCGCTCAACTGATCGTGGCCGACTATGCCGACGAGATGGCGCTGGCGGGCCTCGCCGGCCTGACGAGCGTCGTGACCTACGAGTTTGAGAATGTGCCGGCGGCGTCCGTCGCCTGGCTGGCGGCCCGCGGCGTCGAGGTCGCGCCGGGTTCGCGCGCGCTCGCCGTCGCCCAGGACCGCTTCGAGGAGAAGACCTTCCTCAACGCCAACGGCGCGCCGACCGTCGCCTTCGCGTCGGCCAATTCTGCAGCGGAGGCCGCCGAAGCCGTGGCCCGCATCGGTGCGCCGGCGCTGATGAAGACGCGTCGCGAGGGTTATGACGGCAAGGGCCAGCGCTGGGTGGAGCATGGCGGCGAGGCTGCGGCGGCCTTCGAGGCGCTGGGCGGCGTCCCCGTGATTGTCGAGGCGGCCGCCAGCTTCGTGCGCGAGCTGTCGGTGATCGCCGCGCGCGGCCGCGACGGCTCGATCGCCATCTATCCGCTGGCCGAGAACCATCACGAGCACGGCATCCTGCGCCGCAGCCTGGCGCCGGCCCGGGCGACGCCCGCGCTCACCGACCAGGCCGAGCGGATCGCCGCCCGTGTCCTGGCCGGCCTCGACTATGTGGGCGTGATCGGCATCGAGCTCTTTGAGATGGCCGACGGCCGCCTGCTGGTGAACGAGATCGCGCCGCGGGTGCACAACACCGGCCATTGGACGCAGGACGGCTGCGAGGTCGACCAGTTCGAGCAGCACATCCGCGCTATCGCCGGCTGGCCGCTGGGGTCGACCCGCGCCATCGCCCAGGTCGAGATGCTGAACCTCCTGGGCGACGAGGCCGACGCCTGGGCGAAATACGCCGCCGAACCGGAAACCCGCATCCACCTCTACGGCAAGCGCGGCGCCCGTCCGGGCCGCAAGATGGGCCACATCAACCGGGTGAAGCCGCTCTAGCCTATGAGCATCGACTTCTACGACGCCAACGCCGAGGACTTCTTCCGCCGAAGTCTCGCCATTCCCCTGATCCCGGAACATGGCCGCTTCGCCGCGATGCTGCCGCCGGGTGGGCGCGTGCTGGATGCCGGCTGCGGGTCGGGGCGCGACGCACGGGCCTTCCGCGAAGCCGGGTTCGAGGTGACGGCTACGGAGGCCGCGCCGAGGCTCGCCGCCCTGGCGCAGCGCCATACGGGCCTCGACGTCCAGGTCCTGCGCTTCGACGAGATGGACTGGCGCGAGGCGTTCGACGGCATCTGGACCTGCGCCTCGCTGCTGCATGTGCCGCGCGTGGAGATGCCCGAGGTGCTGCGGCGTCTGGGCGGCGCGCTTGTCCCGGGCGGCGCCTGGTTCATGTCCTTCAAGTACGGGGTCCACGAGCGCGAGGCGCACGGCCGCCGGTTCACCGACCTGGACGAGGCTGGCGCGACGACCGTCCTTTCCGAGGTTCCCGAGCTTGAGCTGCTGTCGATGGACGTCGTGGGCGACGGTCGGCCGGACCGTCCCGACGACCGCTGGCTAAGCCTCTTCTGCCGCCGCCGATCGGCCTGAGCCGCCGAACCGCATCCGGCCCAGCGACGCCGCCATGGCGTCCATCATCACCGAGGGTTTCAGCTTCGTGGTCGCCTTCCACTTCTCGAAGGCCATGACGTTGGCGATGCGCCGGTCGGTGAAGGCCAGCGCGGCGTCGCGGCCCGAGGCGAGCTGGATCGCCACGGCGCCGCTCAGGATGCCGGCCAGCAAGGCGCGCTTGGAATAGTGGTTCTCGTCGGTCGCCGTGTCGCCGGCCCAGCGCCAGAGGACGTCGGCGGTTTCCCAGGCGAGGCGCGCGCCCAGCGCCATGTTCGGCGGCAGGGTCAGGAAGCCGGTCAGGCGGCGCACCGCGGTTTCATCTTCGGCCGAAGCCGCCAGCCGCGCCTCGACGCCGCGCGCGATCCGCTCGCGGATCTTCAGGACTTTGGGATCGGTTCCGGCGAGCTTCTCCAGCGCCCGCGCGTCGTGGCGGCGCGAGAGCAGGGCCGCCAGATCCGCGGGGCCCTGCGGCAACAGGAGCTCGATCTCGCCCGCGGACAGGCCGCAGGCCTTGCCGGCCATCGTGGCGAGCCGCGAGGTCCAGCCTTCTTCGGCTACAAGCCTCAACGCAGCGTCCAGCACCTGCTGTTCGGTCTCGGCGGCCCAGTCCGGCTCATTCTGGCTCATGGCGTCATCTTAGCCGCAAAACCATGCGCGTGCGCCGTGGACATCGCGGGCCTCTTCTGATATTTCGCCGCGCTCGATCCCGAAGGCCACCCGTCTCCGGGACCCATATTCTTTTTGTTCGCTCGCCGCCGCCCCCAGCCTGGGAGCAAGGGGGCCGGGCGGGAAGCGATCAACAGGAGAGAGACCTCTGGTTCAGATTTTCGTCCGCGACAACAACGTCGACCAAGCCCTCAAGGCGCTGAAGAAGAAGATGCAGCGCGAAGGCTCGTTCCGCGAAATGAAGCGCCACGTCCATTATGAGAAGCCCTCGGAAAAGCGCGCTCGCCAGAAGGCCGAGGCCGTGCGTCGGGCTCGCAAGCTGGCCCGCAAGCGCGCCCAGCGCGAAGGCCTGATCGCCGCGCCGAAGAAGCCGGCGGCCCGGTAGCGCTTAATTCAGCAAATTCATGCCTATGTAGGGGCCGCGTCATCCAGGCGCGGCCTTTTGCGTTTGTGGTCAAGGCGCGGTCTTCCGTCGCGCCGATGTCCGGATAACTGGTGAAACCGCGTTCTGGCCCTTATCTTGAAGGCCTGACGCAAAGCCCTTTTCGAGGCGGTCCTAACCGATGAACCTGCGCAATCTCGCCATCTGGGGCGTTATCGTCGTCGTCCTGATCGGCCTCTATTCGATGGTCACCGGAGGCGGCAAGGCCGCCAGCGCCGGCGAGATCACCTATTCGCAGATGCTGAACAAGGTGGACGCCGGCGAGGTGAAGAGCGCCGAGGTGCGCCAGGGCTCGGTCGTGGTCACCGACCAGTCGAACAAGACCTTCACCGCCTATACGCCCACCGACCAGGGCGACCTGGTCCACGAACTGCGCGCCCATGGCGTCAACGTCTCGGCCAAGCCGGTCGGCGGCCTGACGGTGGTCGGCGTGCTGGTGCAGGCGCTTCCGGTGCTGCTGCTGGTGGGTGTGTGGATCTTCTTCATGCGCCAGATGCAGGGCGGCACGCGCGGGGCCATGGGTTTCGGCAAGTCGAAGGCCCGCCTGCTCACCGAGAACAAGAACCGCGTCACGTTCGAGGACGTGGCCGGCGTCGAAGAGGCCAAGGAAGAGGTCGTCGAGATCGTCGACTTCCTGAAGGACCCGCAGAAGTTCCAGCGCCTGGGCGGCAAGATCCCGAAGGGCGCCCTGCTGATCGGCCCGCCCGGCACGGGTAAGACCCTGCTCGCCCGCGCGATCGCGGGTGAAGCCGGCGTGCCGTTCTTCACCATCTCCGGTTCGGACTTCGTCGAGATGTTCGTGGGCGTCGGCGCGAGCCGCGTGCGCGACATGTTCGAGCAGGCCAAGAAGAACGCGCCCTGCATCATCTTCATCGACGAAATCGACGCCGTCGGCCGTCACCGTGGCGCAGGCCTGGGCGGCGGCAACGACGAGCGCGAGCAGACGCTGAACCAGCTGCTGGTCGAGATGGACGGCTTCGAGGCCAATGAAGGCATCATCCTGATCGCCGCCACCAACCGCCCCGACGTGCTGGACCCCGCCCTGCTGCGCCCGGGCCGCTTCGACCGCCAGGTGGTGGTGCCGAACCCGGACGTGAACGGCCGCGAGCGCATCCTGCGCGTACATATGAAGAACGTGCCGCTGGCCGCCGACGTCGAGACCAAGGTCATCGCCCGCGGCACCCCCGGCTTCTCCGGCGCGGACCTGTCGAACTTGGTCAACGAGGCCGCCCTGATGGCTGCGCGGAAGAACCGCCGCATGGTCACCATGCGCGACTTCGAGGAAGCCAAGGACAAGGTCATGATGGGCGCCGAGCGCCGGTCCATGGTCATGACCGAGGACGAAAAGCGCAACACCGCCTACCACGAGGGCGGCCACGCCCTGGTGGCGCTGACGGTCCCGTCCGCCGACCCGGTGCACAAGGTGACCATCATCCCGCGCGGCCGCGCGCTCGGCATGGTGATGCAGCTTCCGGAAGGCGACCGCTACTCGATGAATTTCGAGCAGATGACCTCGCGCCTGGCGATCATGATGGGCGGCCGCGTCGCCGAGGAGATCATCTTCGGCAAGGACAAGGTGACCTCAGGCGCCTCCAGCGACATCCAGGCGGCCACCGGCCTTGCCCGCAACATGGTCACGCGGTGGGGCTATTCCGACAAGCTCGGTCTCGTCTCCTACGGCGACAACCAGGAAGAGGTCTTCCTGGGCCACTCGGTGTCGCGCACCCAGAACGTCTCGGAAGAGACCGCCAACATCATCGACGCCGAGGTGAAGCGGCTGGTCAACGGCGGCTACGAGGAGGCCAAGCGCATCCTGACCGAAAAGCTCGAGGACCTGCATACCCTGGCCAAGGCGCTGCTCGAGTACGAGACGCTGAGCGGCGACGAGGTGATCGGCGCGCTGAAGGGTGTCGCCCCGAACCGCGAGGACGCCGACACCAAGCGCCCGACCGGCCCGGCGGTGGCCGTACCGATCTCGCCGCGCCCCGATCCCGAGCCGGCCTGACGGCCGCACAATTCGACTGATCGAGGGCGGCCCCGGCGACGGGGCCGTCCTTTTTCATTATCAAGCCGCGAATGGCCGCCTCGCTTCGATCCCGTCCCGTTCAGGTGATGGGCGTGATCAACGTCACGCCGGACAGCTTCTCCGACGGCGGCCGCTTCGCCGACCCGGCCGCGGCGCTGGCCCAGGCGCGCCGGCTGATCGCCGACGGCGCCGACATGCTGGACATCGGAGGGGAGTCGACGCGCCCCGGCGCTGCGCTCGTGTCGCAGGACGACGAGATCGCGCGCGTGGTCCCGCTCATCCGGGCGATCCGTGCGGAGAGTTCGCTGCCGATCTCCGTCGACACCATGAAGCCTGCCGTCGCCAGGGCCGCCTTCGTCGCAGGGGCCACCCTGTGGAACGACGTCACAGCGCTGCGCCACGCGCCGGACAGCCTGGCCGTGGCCGCCGAACTCGGCTGCGGCGTCGCGCTGATGCACATGCAGGGCGAACCCGGGACCATGCAGGCCGAGCCGCGCTACAACGACGTGGTGGCCGAGGTGGCGGACTTCCTGGCGGCGCGCGCCGAGGCGGCGATGGCCGCCGGCGTCGCGCGGGAGCGCATCTGGCTCGATCCGGGGATCGGCTTCGGCAAGCACATGCTGGATCACAACCTGCCGCTGCTCGCGGGGCTGGACCGCATCGTCGGCCTGGGCTTCCCGGTGCTGCTGGGCGTCAGCCGCAAGAGCTTCATCGGGGCGGTGGATGGCGGCGGGCGGGCGGGCGACCAGCGGCTCGGCGGCTCGATCGCCGCGGCCCTGTCCGGCGTCGCAGCCGGCGTCGCAGCCGTGCGGGTCCACGACGTCCGCGAGACCGTCCAGGCCCTGCGGGTCTGGGACGCCATCGCTCAGGCGAGGTCCAGCGACCCCTAGAGCCGGGCGAGCGCGCCTCACCGGATGTCGATCACTGCTCCCGCTCCAGATGGTCGACCAGGGCGTCGAGCCGGTCGGCCCAGTGGCGCCGATAGGGGTCGAGCCAGGCGTAGACCTCGGCGAACTTCGTGGCGTCGAGCCGGTAGAGCCGCCGCTGCCCATCCGGCCGCACGCTGACCAGGCCGGCCTCGCGAAGTTGCTTCAGGTGCTTGGAGACGCCGGGCTGGCTGAGCCCCGTCGCCGCCACCAGGTCGCCCGCCGGACGTTCGCCGCTTCGCAGCAGATCGAGCAGGCGGCGGCGGTTCGGCTCGGCAATAGCCTCGAACGGCGTCATGCGAGATATATGCAATTGTAGATATATAACGGTCAACGCATATTATTGGTCGATGCAAAACGGCGGCCGTCACGCTATCGGGAGCCATGATCCCGATTGGCCGAGTTCTGATCATCGCAGGATCCGACTCCGGCGGCGGCGCCGGGATCCAGGCGGACATCAAGACGGTGACCGCTCTGGGCGGCTATGCGGCGACCGCCATCACCGCGGTGACGGTGCAGAACACGCTCGGGGTCAGCGCCGCCTATCCGATCGCCCCCGAGGTCATCGTCGCCCAGGCGCGCGCCGTGCTGCAGGATATCGGCGCCGACGTCATCAAGGTTGGCATGCTCGGCGATGTCGAGGTGGTGGAGGCCGTGGTCGGCGTCCTGGACACCTGGGCCAAGCCGGCGGTGATCGATCCGGTGATGGTCGCCAAGGGCGGAGCCCGCCTGCTGGCCGACGAGGCGGTGACGCCGCTAGCGCGCCTGCTGGTCCCGCGCGCGGCCCTGCTGACGCCCAATGCGCCGGAGGCCGAGGCCCTCACCGGCCTCGCCGTCGAGACGACGGACGACCTTCGACGTGCGGGCGAGGCCTTGCTGCGGATGGGCGCCGGCGCGGTGCTGATGAAGGGCGGCCACATTGGCGGCGAGCGCGTGACCGACATCCTGATGACGCCCTACGGCGAGACCCTGTTCGAGGGCGAGAGGATCGAGACGCGCCACACCCATGGGACCGGCTGCACCCTGGCCTCGGCCTGCGCGACGGGCCTGGCCCAGCAGATGTCGCTTGAGGCGGCCGCCGCGCGCGCCTGGGATTATGTGCATCGCGCGATGCTGCAGGCGCCGGGCTTCGGGGCAGGGAACGGGCCGCTGGATCACGGCTGGCCGCTACGGGCCAATGGGGGAAAATCATGAGCGACCCGCTGGAACGACGGCTGGAGGGCATCGTCCGTGGATCGCCGAGCCTCATGCAGGTCCTCGCGAGCGCGCGCGACCTCGACCTGCCGGACTGGCTGATCTTCTCCGGGGCGATCTACCAGCGGGTGCTGAACCACCTGACCGGCCGCGATCCCGACTATGGGATCAAGGACTACGATCTCGGCTACTTCGACCCCGATACCTCCTATGAGGCCGAGGATGCCGTGATCCGGCGCGTGGCCGCGGCCTTCGAGCCGCCGTTGCGCGACATGGTGGAGGTGCGCAACCAGGCCCGCGTCCACCTGTGGTTCGAGGGCAAGTTCGGCGAACCCTATGCGCCGCTCACCCGCACGGCCGATTGCCTGGAGCGGTTCGTGAGCCCCCTGTTCGCGGTGGGCGTGCGGTTGGAGATGGACGACCGGCTGACGATCCTGGCGCCCTTCGGCCTGGACGACCTCTTCGCCCTGCGGCTCGCGCCCAACCCGCGGCGCATCACCAATGGCTTCGCGCGGACCTCGGCGTCAGCCACCGCGCGCTGGCCGGAACTCATTGTGACCAATTAGCCACTTGCCTAAGTCCTGGGCCGGCCTATCTGCAAGCTTCGCCTTCCGGAGACCCGCCGTGCGCCAGTGGACCGTCGACGCCTTTGCCGCCCAGCCGTTTCGCGGCAATCCCGCCTGCGTCGTCGAGCCCATGGACGCCTGGCCGCAGGCCGACTGGATGCAGGCGCTGGCCGCGGAGAACAACCAGGCCGAGACCGCCTTCCTGCTGAAGACCGACAGCCCCGGCCGCCTTGGCCTGCGCTGGTTCACCCCGGCGCTGGAGGTGCCGCTGTGCGGGCACGCGACGCTCGCCTCAGCCCATGTGCTGTTGGAGGAACTGGGCGTCGCGGCTGAAGAGCTGACCTTCGAGACCAAGTCCGGTCCGCTGGCCGTGCGGCGCGCCGGCGACGGCTACGAGATGGATTTTCCGAGCCAGCCGCCACATCAGATCGCCCCGCCTGCCGGTCTCGCGGAGGCGCTGGGCGTCGAGCCGGTGGAGGTCTGGGCGTCGAGCTATCTCGTGGCGGTGCTGAAGGACGAGGCGCAGGTACGGGCGCTCGCGCCGGACCTGATCGCCCTGGAGGCCGTCGCCAGTTCCGCGACCGGCGGGCGCGGGAATGTCGGGGTTGCGGCGACCGCCGCGGCCGGCCAGCCCTACGATGTGGTCGACCGCTTCTTCGCGCCGGGCTCGGGCATCCCGGAAGATCCGACCACCGGATCGCTGCACACGATTCTCACGCCGCTTTTCGCCGACAAGCTCCGCCGCGCCCGCGTGAGGTTCCACCAGGCCTATCCCGGCCGGGGTGGCGACCTGGACTGCGAGGCGCGGGGTGCGCGGGTGTTGCTGCGCGGCCGCGCGGTGACGGTGCTCGATGGGACCTTGCGCCTCGCAGGCTGAGGCGGGCGTGGCGACGCCCCCGAGGTCATCCCCCGGGGGCGTCTGGTCACTCGCTGGCGTGGCCTGTTCAGCCGCGCCGCTGGTAGTCGTGGCGCTGGTCGCGGATCTGCCACGACAAGCGGTCGAAGCGCCGGTCGAGATCGTTGCGTTCCCAGCGCGACAGGCCGTTCACGCGATAGCGGGCCTCCAGGCGCGCGATGCGGCGAAACTCGCCATGCAGGCGGCGAGCCTCGACGCGGGTGAGATCGCCGGTGCGTACGCCGTTGTCGATGCGCTGGTCGAGCCGCGCCTGGCGCTGATTGATCGGCTGCCAGCCGCGATGGGGCTGGGCGGAGGCGACGCCCGCGGCGGAAAGCGCCAGCGCCGAGGTTGCGCCGATCAGGGCAAGCGTCATGGTCTTCTTCATCTTTTCCTCCTTTAGGTCGGGGCCGAGATAACGGCCGGGGAGCCAAAAGGAGCCATGCCCGCCATGACGCGAGGCTGAGCCGCAGGTTGTTCGGCGTTCAGGTTTTCGAGTTCGTCAGGCGACTTGCGCGGCCGGCGTTCGGCCCGAAGCGCCGGTGGCGGCGGCGGTCAGCGCCGCACTGATCGCTTCGTAGAGCTTGGCGATCTCGATCGGCTTGGCCACATGCCCGTCCATGCCGGCGGCCATGTATTCCTCAACCTGGTGGGTCAGCGCATTGGCGGTCAGGGCGACGATGGGCGTTCGCTTGCGCTGCTCTTCCACCTCGATGCCGCGGATCGCGCGGGCCGCGTCGATGCCGTCCATCACCGGCATCTGGATATCCATCAGCACCAGATCGTAGCCGCCGTGCTTCCAGGCTTCGACGGCCTGCTTGCCGTCGGCGACAATGTCGATGTCGATGCCGAGCGACTCCATCACCGCGGCCAGCACCTGCTGGTTGGTGGGATTGTCCTCGGCGGCGAGCAGGCGGAGGTTGCGTTCTCCGGTGTTGTCGACCTCGTCGCGCATCGCCTCGTCCGCGGCCTCGCCACGGGGGAGCGGCAGCTCGACGGTGAAGGTCGAGCCGTGGCCTTCGCGGCTCTCGACGTTGATCGAGCCGCCCATCATCTGGGTCAGCTCGCGGCAGATGGCGAGGCCCAGGCCCGTGCCGCCGAAGCGGCGGGTCGCGGAGTTGTCGGCCTGCGTGAACTTCTCGAACAGCGCCGGCAGCTTCTCCGGCGCGATGCCGACACCGGTGTCGCGCACGACCAGGCGCAAGGCCCCGGTCTCGGCGTTGATATCGACGCTGGCCTCAACCGCACCCTGCGGCGTGAACTTGACCGCGTTCGACAGGAGGTTGCCGGTGATCTGACGCAGGCGGTCGGCGTCGCCGCGCCACCAGCCGTGCGCGGCCTCGCTGATCGTGAAGCCGAAGTCGAGGCCCTTGCTCTTGGCCAGCACCAGGAAGGTCTCGGCCGTCGAGTTCAGCGTCGGGCCCAGGTCGAAGTCCTCGCGGACCAGGCTGAGCTTGCCCGCCTCGATCTTCGACAGGTCGAGCACGTCGTTCAGCACGGCCAGCAACAGGCTGCCGGACTGGCGGATGATGCCCAGCCGCTCGCGCTGCACGTCGGCGAGCTCGCCCATGGACATGACCTCGGCCATGGCCAGCACGCCGTTCAGCGGCGTGCGGATCTCGTGGCTCATGTTGGCGAGGAATTGGGTCTTCAGCACGTTGGCGGCGTTGGCCGCGTCGCGCGCGCCTTCCAGCTCGCGCATCGCCCGCTTCAGGTCCTCCTCGCGCTGGCCGAGGTTGCCGAGCAGGTGGTTGAAGCTGGCGGTGAGGCGGCGGAACAGCTCGTCCTGCGCCTTGACCTCGATGGGCTCGAAGCTGCCGCCGGCGGCGACCTCGTGCATGGCGTCCGACAGGCCCTGCACCGGTGCGATCACCCGGTGGGCCATGCCGCGCGCCAGGAACAGCGCCACGCCGATGCCGCCGAATAGCAGGGCGGCGGTCAGCGCGATGAACTGCGGCAGCAGGGCCGACAGCATCGGCCGCCGGACCGTGAGGGTGAGCGCGCCCACCTTGTGCCCGTCGGCGACGACGTCGGAGCGGATGATCTCGGTGGGCGCGCCAGGCGCGGTCTTTGCGCCGCGGTCGTAGGCGGCCAGCAGGCCCCCGTCGGGCGCGATCAGCCGTGCGGCGAGGACGTTCTTGCTGGCGGCCAGGGCGGCGACCGGGGCTTCGATGAGCGCCTTGTCGCCCGAGGTGATCGCCGGAGCGGCCGTGGTGGCGGTGATCTGGGCGAGGCTCGCATAGGTCTGGTGCGACTGGGTCCGCGCCACGGCCCACTGCTGCAGCATGAAGGTCAGGCAGGCCGCGACCAGGACGACCAGGGTGGTGACCAGGCCCACGCCCGCCACGCGCGCATGGAAGGTCGCTGTGGGAGCTGAACCAGGTGTGCCGTTCGTAGAAGTCATGGCGTTCGCAAAGGCCGCACGGACCTTCGATCTAGCCCAACAATCCTAACGCTTCGCTTCGTTGGGGAGTGTTCGAGACGCGGCTGCCGCGGCGTCAACTCGACCAAACTGTGCTCCCGGCGCCACAGCTACAACCCGCGGGGGAGAAAAACATGGTTAACAACCCATGAATCGATTGCGCGAAGCTTAAGGTTATATTTACCGTAAATTGTGGTTGTTCACCTTGTTAGGGGATCCCTGATGGAAAAGGCGTTTGTGGCTCAACGAGTGGCGAAGAAGCTGTTCGTGACCGAAGCGGCCGTTGATGGCGCGCTGGCGGAAGCCTCCGAATTGATGAGCGAAATGCTCAAGGCCCGTAAGGACGTGAACGCCTCGATGGTGTTCGCCGACGACGCGGCCGTGAAGATGGTCGAAGCGATCAAGGCGCTCAGCGAAGCGCGCACCGCCATGGTCGGCGTGCACAACGAGCTGAACGAAGCCAAGCTCCGCCTCGGCATCCGTACGAAGCTCTCGGGCATCGAGAACAAGCCGGCCGCTCTGGCCGAGACGGCGACGACCGCCCTGCGCGAAGTGGGCTGACCGAACCGCACATTGCTTTACGTTAACTGGTGGAGCGCCTCTAATATGTATTAGGGGCGCTTCATCATGCCAGCTTCGCTACTCGCTCAGGTCCTTTCGCTTCTAGTCCTCTCGGGCTGCCTGTTCTCCCTGTGGAAGGGCGGGCTGGCGGAGCGCGTGGGCGGCGGCGTCGTGCTGGCGAGCCTGCTCCTGACCATTCTCGCGACGACCTTCCTTCCTGTCGGCGTCCAGCCGATCGCCGAGTTGGTGATCGACGGCCTGGCCGCGTTGGCGCTGCTGGCTGTGGTCCTGCTCTACAGCAGCCTGTGGCTCGGCGGGGCGATGCTGCTCTACGCGGCGCAGTTCAGCCTCTACGCCTTCTACTTCGTGACCGAGCGGCCGAACGACCGGTTGCACGCCATTGTCAACAACGCTGACTTCATGGGCATCACCCTCTTTCTGGTGATCGGCACGGTCATGGCCTGGCGCGCGCGCGCCCGGGCCGCCATCGCCTGACCCCTCCGCCATCGTCCACTGCGGGATGCTGACAGCGTGGCTTAAAGCCGCTCCCAGAAACTTTATCTTGCGCGGCGGGCCGAACCCGGGCTTTTGACCCGCGGGCCACGCCCTCCCAACGGGGCGCAGTCCATCTGCAAGGATGGGAGACATTGCTATGACGACCCCCGCTAAGCCGGCCATGCGGCCGGCGCGACCCGAGTTTTCATCCGGACCCTGCGCAAAGCGCCCCGGCTGGACCCCCGAAAATCTCCAGAACGCAGTCCTTGGGCGCTCGCACCGCTCCAAGCTCGGCAAGGCGCGCCTGAAGGAGGCGATCGACCGCACCCGCGAGGTGCTGGAGGTCCCCGACGACTTCCTGATCGGCATCGTGCCGGGCTCCGACACCGGCGCCGTCGAGATGGCCATGTGGTCGATGCTGGGCGCGCGGCCCGTGCAACTCCTGGCCTTCGAAAGCTTCGGCAAGGACTGGGTGACCGACGTCACCAAGCAACTCAAGATCGAGGCCGAGGTGCTGGACGCCCCCTACGGCGAGCTGCCGGACCTTTCGAAGGTTCGGCCCGACGCCGACCTCGTCTTCACCTGGAACGGCACCACCTCCGGGGTGCGCGTGCCCAACGCCGACTTCATCTCCCCCGATCGCGAAGGCGTGGTGATCTGCGACGCGACCAGCGCCGCCTTCGCCCAGGCGCTCGACTGGGCCAAGCTCGATGCCGTCACCTTCTCCTGGCAGAAGGCGCTGGGCGGCGAGGCGGCGCACGGGGTCCTGATCCTGTCGCCGCGCGCGGTGGCCCGGCTGGAGAGCTACAGCCCGCCCTGGCCCATGCCG
>Ga0207690_10000195_pt1 | contig 47145 bp, 28 predicted proteins | sample KBSC23metaG_FD_184315 | JGI IMG/M metagenome (GOLD analysis project Ga0207690, IMG submission 184315) | Corn rhizosphere microbial communities from Kellogg Biological Station, Michigan, USA - KBS C2-3 metaG (SPAdes) (version 2) | ecosystem: Host-associated > Plants > Roots > Rhizosphere > Soil ... | reverse complement strand
TCACCCTGGATCGCGAAGTGGGCAGCTTCGTGCTGAGCCGGCGCGACATCCGCATCCCCGAGCAGACCGCCGAGTTCGCCATCAACATGTCCAACCAGCGCCACTGGCAGGCACCGATGCAACGCTACATCGGCGAGCTGCTGGCCGGCAGCACCGGCCCGCGCAGCAAGGATTTCAACATGCGCTGGGTCGCCTCGATGGTCGCCGACGTGCACCGCATCGTGACCCGCGGCGGCGTGTTCTATTACCCGCTGGACGCCAAGATCGAAAAGCAGGGCGGCAAGCTGCGCATCATGTACGAGGCCAACCCGATGGCCTTCATCGTCGAGCAGGCCGGCGGCGCGGCAACCACCGGCCGCCAGCGCATCATGGAGCTGCAACCGACCGGGCTGCACCAGCGCGTGCCGGTGTTCCTGGGCTCGAAAGAGGAGGTCTCGGTGGCCACGCGCTACCACCTGGAAGCGGACAACGCGAACGCCTGAAGGGCGTTGCTTCCCCTGCGTAGCGGGGAAGCAACGAAGTGAGCTATACGCAAACCCGGCACGCACGCCGCCCACTTGGCGCGCGGGTGAGCCGGTTGTAGCGTGGGCGGATTCTCGAACCGGAGTCTCCCATGCCCAAGCGCGCGCTGTTGTGTGTCTCGTTGTGTCTGCTGGCACTGGCCCTGCCCGCGTCGGCGGGCGAGATCGATCCGCGCATCGAGCAGTTGTTGACCGAGCTGGGCAAGGCACGGCCGATCCAGGCGGCGGCGATCTCGCCGGACGGCCGTCAGCTGGCCTGGGTGACCGAGCGCGCAGGCAAGCCGGCGATCGACGTGGCCGCCGCCGACGGCAGCCACGCCCGTCCGCTCACCGCGGCGGCCAGCCCCGGCGGTTGCGCCGAATCCGGCATCGCCTGGGCGCCGGATTCGCGCCACCTCGCCTTCATCTCCAACTGCAAGGTCGACCTGACCAGCACCCAGGCGATGCAGAACGCGATCTATCTCGCCGACACCCGCGGCCACGACCAGCCCGTGCGGCTGGCGCAGTTGGGCGGCTACGTACGCGCCCTGCAATGGACGGCGGACGGCAACACGCTCGGCTTTCTCTACGTGGCCGGCGCCACCCGCCACGCCAGCGCGGTGGCCGCGGCCAAGCGGCCCGCGGGCGAGATCGGCGTCAGCGGCGTGGAGATCCAGCGCGTGGCCAGCCTCGACGTGGCCAGCGGCGCCGTGCACGAACTTACCCCGGCCGGCATGTACGCCTACGAGTTCGACTGGTCGCCGGACGGTTCGCGCATCGCCTACATCGCGGCCCGGCCGCCGGGCGACGACAACTGGTGGATCGCCAAGCTGTACACCCAGGCGGCGCAACCGGGTGCCGCGGCGCGCCTGCTGGTCGATCCCGCCGACACGAGCACCGGCTCGCTGCACGGCCTGCAGATCGCGCTGCCGCGCTGGTCGCCGGACGCTTCGCGGATCGCCTTCATCGGCGGCCTGATGAGCGATCAGGGCGTCACCGGCGGCGACATCTACGCGGTGGCCGCCGCCGGCGGGGCGCCGGCCAACCTGACCCCGGGCATCCATGTCACGCCGACCTGGCTGGCCTGGAACGATCCGCAGTCGATGCTGGTGAGCCAGATCAGCAACGGCCACAGCCAGCTGGCGACCTGGCGCGTCGGCATCGACGGCGCACGCCAGCAGAAGCTGCACTTCACCCTGCCGGCCAGCATCGGCGACGGCAGCGCCGCGATGGCGATGTCGCTGTCGGCGGATCACCGCCGGCTCGCCTACGTGCAGAGTTCCTACGCCCACGCCGCCGAGGTGCATGCCGGCCCCTTGGACAGCACCCCGCCGCCCGCCGTCACCGCGATCAATGCGGCGCAGCGGCCATCGTGGGGCAAGGCGGTGTCGGTGGAATGGAACAACGAAGGCTTCCACCACCAGGGCTGGCTGCTGTACCCGGCCAACTATGACGCGAAGAAAACCTATCCGATGATCGTGGTGATCCACGGCGGCCCGGCCAGTGCCGTGATCCCGCGCTGGCCCGGCGTGGGCTACGGCGCCGTGCCATTTTCTGCGCTGGGCTATTTCGTGTTCATGCCCAACCCGCGCGGCAGCTTCGGCCAGGGCGAGAAATACGTGCAGGCCAACCGCAAGGACTTCGGCTACGGCGACCTGCGCGACACCCTCGCCGGCATCGACGCGGTGGAGAAGCAGGTGCCGGTGGACGACAAGCGCCTGGGCCTCACCGGCTGGAGCTACGGCGGCTTCATGAGCATGTTCGCGCCCACCCAGACCCAGCGCTTCCGCGCCGTGGTCGCCGGCGCCGGCATCTCCAACTGGCAGAGCTACTACGGGCAAAACCTGATCGACCAGTGGATGCCACCCTTCTTCGGCGCCACCGTCTACGACGACCCGGCGGTGTACGCGAAAAGCTCGGCGATCAACTTCATCAAGCAGGTGAAGACGCCCATGCTGATCGTCGTCGGCGACCGCGACGCCGAATGCCCCGCGCCGCAATCGTTCGAGATGTGGCACGCGCTACGTGCTCAAGGCGTGCCGACCTCGCTGGTGGTGTACCCGAACGAAGGCCACCACTTCGTCGATCCGGCGCACCAGCGCGACGTGCTGCAACGGGCGCTGGGCTGGTTCCAGAAGTACCTGCCGGCGTCGGAGTAACGACGCCGACACGCTCCGCGAACCTGATCGGGGAGTCTAACTTCAGCCCGTTCACCCCCGGATCAAGTCCGGGGCAGGCTCTGAGCGTAGGCGCGCAGCGCCGCACGCGGGGAGCAGCCATGGATGGCTGCAGCTCTGAGGAGCGAGGAAGTCGAAGGGCATGCCTGCGATGGGGTGTGCGCGCTTGGCTGCGCTTCGACTCCGCCCGCTGCGCGGGCTACGCCTGTCCTGAGCTTGTCGAAGGGCTCAGCGCGAACGGTTGGGAGTCGATGCACAAACCGTGCATGAGCTGAGGCTCGACGCTAGCCAGAACCGCGATTCGCCCACATGCCCGCGCTACCATCACCGGCGGATCGACCGTTGCGGCCAGCTTGCAGGAAACGAGAGCATTGAATATCGAGTTGAGGAAAACCCTCTGGGCCGCCGCCGACAAGCTGCGTTCCAGCATGGACGCAGCCGAGTACAAGCATCTGGTGCTCGGGCTGATCTTTGTGAAGTACATCTCCGATGCATTCGACGAGCTGCGCAGCGGTCTGCGCGTGGCGCTGGCTGACCCCGAGTCGGAGTTGTACCTCGACGACCCCGTCGTGCGCGCCGCCGCGGAAGAGGATCGCGACTACTACACCGCCGCCAACGTGTTCTGGGTGCCCGAGCAGGCGCGCTGGGAAAACCTTCGCGCGCACGCCAAGCAGGCGAACATCGGTCGCCGCATCGATGCCGCGCTGGACGCGATCGAGGCGGACAACCCCCGTTTAAAGGGCATCCTCGACAAGCGCTTCGGACGCGCCCAACTCGAACCGGGCAAGCTCGGTGAGCTGGTCGATCTGGTCTCCACCATCGGGTTCGGCGCGGGCGACAAGGCCAAGGATGTGCTGGGCGAGGTGTACGAATACTTCCTCGGCCAGTTCGCCAGCGCCGAAGGCAAGAAAGGCGGCCAGTTCTACACGCCCGCCTCGGTGGTCAAGGTGCTGGTGGAAATCCTCGGCCCGCACAAGGGCAAGGTGTACGACCCATGCTGCGGTTCCGGCGGCATGTTCGTGCAGTCGGAAAAGTTCGTGGAGAGCCACGGCGGCCGCTTCGGCGACCTCAGCATCTACGGCCAGGAAGCGAACCCGACGACCTGGCGACTGGTGGCGATGAACCTGGCCATCCGCGGCATGGACTTCAACCTCGGCAAGGAGCCGGCCGATACCTTCCACCGCGACCAGCACCCGGACCTGCGCGCCGACTACGTGCTGGCCAACCCGCCGTTCAACATCAGCGACTGGGGCGGCGAACGCCTCGCCGACGACCGCCGCTGGCAGTTCGGTACGCCGCCCGCCGGCAACGCCAACTACGCCTGGCTGCAGCACATCCTGCACCACCTGTCCGCGCGCGGGCAGGCCGGCGTGGTGCTGGCCAACGGCAGCATGAGCTCCAACCAGAACAGCGAGGGCACGATCCGCCAGGCGATGGTCGAACGCGACGTGGTCGAGGTGATGGTGGCGCTGCCACCGCAGCTGTTCTTCAACACCCAGATCCCCGCCTGCCTGTGGTTCCTGGCGAAAGACAAGACCAAGAACGGCCGCGACCGCCGCGGCGAAGTACTGTTCATCGACGCCCGCAAACTCGGTCGCATGGAAGGTCGCGTGTTCCGTGTATTCGACGACGAGGACATCGCCCGCATCGGCGACACCGTGCACCGCTGGCGCGCCGACGGCTTCGCGCACGACACGCGATTCGCGCAAGACAACCAAGAACCCGCTCCCACCGAGCGCAATCCGCAGGGCTCAAAGAAACCCGTTCACGCTGAGCGTAGCCCGCAGGGCGCACGCGGGGAGTGGCCACGGATGGCCACGGCTTTGAGGAGCGAGGAAGTCGAAGCGCCGCCCGAACCCTACACCGACATCCCCGGCTTCTGCCGCAACGTGCCGCTCGCCGAAATCGCCGAACACAGCTACGTGCTCACCCCCGGTCGCTACGTAGGCGTGGAGGATATCGAGGACGACGACGAGGTGTTCAGCGACAAGATGGATCGGCTTACCGCGCAGCTCGCCGAGCAGATGGCGAAGGGTGCGGAGCTAGATGCGTTGATTCGGGAGAAGCTGGGGGCGTTGGGTTATGGCGTTTAAGGAACTCACACTAGCTGACTGCGCGAAGAAAATTATCGATAACAGAGGAAAGACCTGCCCTGTCGGCGACACGGGGATGCCGTTGATTGCGACTAACTGCGTCAAGAATGACCTGCTCTATCCGGCATACGAAACAACACGCTTTGTTTCAGATTCGACTTATGAAACGTGGTTTCGGGGCCACCCAGATCCTGGCGACATCATCTTCGTCACGAAGGGGAGTCCTGGCAGAGTATGCCTCGCTCCTAACCCCGTCGATTTTTGCATCGCCCAAGACATGGTCTCGATACGCGCGGATGAAGGGAAGATCTACCCAAAGTACCTTTTTGCCGCGCTTCGAAGTGCTGAGATACAGCACCGCATAGAGATCATGCACGTTGGAACGATGATTCCACACTTCAAGAAGGGTGATTTCGACAAGTTGTGGATCCCCATCCCTTCTCGACCTCAGCAGGTGGTCGTAGGCGACACGTATTTCGAGCTCTCGGCGCGAATTGAACTGTTGCGCCGAACGAACATCACGCTCGAAGCCATCGCCCAAGCCCTGTTCAAGTCGTGGTTCATCGACTTCGACCCTGTGCATGCGAAAGTCGAAGGCCGCGAGCCCGACGGCGTGGACGCCGCCACCGCCGCGCTGTTCCCGGACTCCTTCGAAGATTCCGCACTCGGCCCGATCCCGCAAGGCTGGGGTGTTGGCTCCCTTTCAAATTATTCCGATCTGAACGCACTCAGCTGGTCGAATAAGAACCACCCCGCGATCCTTCGCTACCTCGACCTGAGCAACGTCAAAGACAATCGTATCGACACGGTCAGCGACTACGTCTTTGCCGATGCTCCAAGCCGTGCTCGGCGGATTCTTCGCCGCGGCGACACAATTGTCGGCACGGTGCGGCCGGGCAATCGATCCTTTGCGTACGTTGCGGATGCCGATGCGGCATTGACTGGCAGCACGGGCTTTGCGGTGCTCAGTCCGAAAGCGACAACTACCAGGGAGTTCGTATATCTGGCGGCGACGTGCGACAGCAACATCGAGCGACTCGCAAATCTTGCGGACGGCGGTGCCTATCCCGCCGTGCGACCGGAACTCGTTTCAGCGACGACCACGGTGCTTCCGACGGATTCGGTTCTTGATGCCTTCTCCGCCATTGCGTCGCCGCTTTTTGCCAAGCAGAACGAAAGCAGCGCCATGCAGCGAAATCTTTCCCAACTCCGCGATACCCTGCTCCCCCGCCTGATCTCCGGCAAGCTGCGTCTGCCCGACGCACAAGCACTGATCGAGGAAGCCACGCCATGAAACCCAAGCTCAGTCAGCTTCAACGCATCAACCTGCGCGAGGCATGGCGACACGAGGCGCTGGAGTTCACACCGTGGCTAGCCGAGCAGGAGAACCTCGACCGGCTGGCCGATGCGCTGGGCCTGAGCGAGCTGGAACTGGTGCAGGCCGAGCACTGGGTGGGCGACTTCAAGCTGGACATCCTGTGCTCGGACGACAGCGGCCCGGTGATCATCGAGAACCAGCTGGAGAAGACCAATCACAGTCATCTCGGCCAGATCGTAACCTACGCTGCCGGGGTCGGTGCGAAGAAGGTGATCTGGGTGGCCGAATCGTTCCGCGCCGAACACGTGGCCGCGTTCGAATTCCTCAACCAGAACACCACGGATGACCTGAATTTCTTCGCGGTTGAGATCGAGCTGTGGCGCATCGCCGATTCGCCGCTGGCACCGAGCTTCAAGGTGGTGTGCAAGCCGAACGACTGGGCCAAATCCGGTCGCGAAAACGCACGCGCCGCCAGCGTGGCCACGCCAACCAAACAGCGCCAGCTGAAATTCTGGACCGAGTTCGTCGCCCGACTGGCCGAGCGCACTTCGGCAATCAAGCCACAGAAGCCGCGTCCCCAGCACTGGATCCAGATCTCGCTGGGCCGCGCCGGCTTCATCCTCAGCGGCACCGCCAGCCAGCGCGACGCGCGGCTCGGCGTGGAGGTCTACATCAATGACAAGGAAGCCAAGCTCCGCTTCGAACAACTGCGCCAGCAGCGCGAGCCGATCGAGGCAAAACTCGGCTGCGCCCTGGACTGGCAAGAACTCCCCGACGCCCACGCCTGCCGCATCGCCCTCTACCGTCCCGACAGCCCACTGGAAGACGAAACCCGCTGGCCCGAGTACATCGCCTGGATGATCGACCAGACAATGCGCATGTCCGACGTGTTCCGACCGGCGATCCGGGCGTTGCCGTGAGGTCAAGTTCGCCGAACAACTAGATCAGCTACCACCAGCCAGTTAACCACCCGACTGAAGGTCGCTTGTCGACCCAACGCGGACTTTCGCGAGGCCCATCTGGAAGCGACGCGACGCGGTTCGGCATGGGTCGCCAGTTCCAGTTCGAGCCGGCCGTATTCGACGGCGAAGATTTCTCGCGTGTCAAGAATATTGCCAAAATAGGCGAACTCTTCTTTCTAGCTTTCAGCTAAGTGCGGACTTAACCCCTGCGTGCGGGGTTGGTTTGTCCTTCTTCAACCTACGCTCGAGGCTGGCGCTTCAAAGCGCTGCTCGGAAGAACATCAATCTTGAGATTCAGAGGTTGCTTTCTCTGCCGGCGGTGCAGAAGGAGCAACAGAGTCAGTTTGAGCACCGCTGCACTAAAATGGCTACCATCTCGGCCTATCAAGGTACAGCGGTTCTGAGCGCAAAATCGGCGTCCCCTCCTTCTTGCCTCCACGTTAAGCGGCGAACTGTCCATCGCCCCGGAGAGGCAGCCGTCCTATGATTGCCAACATTGACAGAGGAAGTTCACTTGCGCGAAATAGCATGGCTGCAAGTCTCTGACATCCACATGCGGCAACGCGACGAGTGGTCGCAAGATGTTGTGTTGCGCGCCACCGCGGACTCAATACGTCAGCGCCGTCGCCAAGGTTTGGCTTTAGACTTCATACTCGCAACGGGCGATCTAGCGTTCTCAGGCAAGAGGGAAGAGTACGAACTAGTCAAGCACTTCTTTGATGAGTTGGTCAGTGCGTCCGGAGTTCCGAAGGAACGCATCTTCTGCATCCCCGGAAATCATGACGTAAACCGAGATCGGCAGAAGTTGTGCTTCCAAGGTGCGCGTTCCGCGTTGACGAGCCCGAATGCTGTTGATCCAGTGCTAGCACCTGATAGCGATGACCTCGCTACGTTGGTGCAGCGGCAGGAAGCATACCGCGCCTTTCAGACGTCCTACTTCGAAGGTCAGAACCGCATAGTCACCCCTGATGGCTTAGGCTATGCGTCCTCGCTGTCCGTTGAGGATGTCGTTATTGCGATCGTCGGCCTCAACTCGGCGTGGCTGTCGGAGGGCGGCACTGGTGATCATGGTCACTTATTGATTGGAGAGCGGCAGGTCATCAACGCGTTTGATGCGGCGGAAAACCTCAATGCGCACATTGTCATCGGGATGGCGCATCACCCGTTGCACTTGCTCCGCGACTTTGACCGCAACGCGGTTATGCGGCGCATAGAGGAACGATGCCACTTTTATCACTGCGGGCATTTGCATCAGCCAGAGGCCCACGGTGCTGGGTTTGATGCCTCAGCCTGCCTGTCGGTCGCCGCAGGCGCATCCTTCGAGACCCGTGAGTCGCGAAATGCTTATTCGCTCCTCAGACTCGACCTTCTTGCCGGTACGCGGACGCTCACGACGGTTCAGTACGACCCTGTACAAAGCTCGTTCGCGTTCGCCAACGACGAATCATTTCCCATTCGTCTGATTCCAAAAGCAACATGTCAGGTCAATGAACTTGCTGAAGCCATTGCAGCGTTCGAAGCAACGTTAGCGCCGCACTCGTACTATCTCGCCGCACTGCTGACGGAACAGAAAACCGAAATTCCCATCCCCGGACGAGATGGTTATGTCTTCGGTGCGGTTGCTGTTTTGCTTCGTATGCCGGATGGCGATTATCGTCGCAAGGTCGAAGCGTTTCTGCGCTTTGGTAGCGTGCTCACCATCTTCTACGGAAGGCACGCGTTGGCAGAACTGTTTGCTAGACATGGACAAGCCGTCAGAGTCTACGGAGCAGAGTTACTTGCCCACGGTCACGCGGACCCTTTACTGGAAAGCCGCATTGCTCAACAAGAAACGGACGTGCGCCGGCTCCTTGCAACTCAGCCCCAAGTCTCCTTTGCCGCTGACTGGTTCGCTGATCTTGTTCAGTCGGAAGAATGGGAACTCTTGACGGAGCAAGCACGACGGCACCTTGACAACCAAGACGAAGGAACGAACGCTCAAGCGCGTCGCATGCTGGCGCTGGCTCTGGCGCATAGCGCCGATGATAGCGACAAGAGCGAAGCTGTTCGTGAGTATGAGATTCTGATTCAAGGTGGCCTAGCAAATGTACAAGATCGTGGGAATCTGGCACTCCTTCTTACTGACTTGGAGCGAATAGATGAGGCCAAGGCGATTGTTCTGGAAGCCATTGCCGTAGGACCTCTTGAGGCGTTGGAGCAATTAGCGCTTATAGGCCAACAAGTCGTCGTGCGCGCGGGAGATCGGGAATTTCGAAAGCAACTAGCATCGGCGATAGCACAGAGGCAGCCATGACTGAAGAAAGCACCTCCTTTGCGGCAGGAATCGACTTCGAGAGTGTGCTGCGTATCATCTCGAAGCAAATCTATGAGACACCGTTGGCCTTCCTGCGAGAGAACGTGCAAAACGCTGTTGATGCCGTGCGTATTCAGGCGCACAGAGAGCAGGCGGATCCTGCAAAAAGTCGGTACCGAATTGACGTAACAGTGAACGGCCGTGAAGTGCGGGTTCGTGACAACGGTATAGGTATGACTAAGGACGAACTCCAGACACTCTTCTGGACCATTGGCGCAAGCGGCAAGCGGACATCGGAAGCTGCTGAGGCGGGCTGCGTCGGCACTTTTGGTATCGGTGGTTTTGCCAACTTTGGTATTTGCAACAAGTTGGAGGTGACTTCCAAGACGCAGGAGGCACCGCATGGCACCCTCACGCACTTGTCACAAGACGACATTCAGAAAGCAGGGGCGCGCATTCCGTCCGTCACGGTCGAGCCGTCGGATGAATCCGCCCCAAGAGGAACAATCGTAGTGGGGCATCTTCGCAATGATCCAAACGTCGAAGAATTGCGCCGATATCTGCGGGACTTTGTCCGCTTCGTGCCAATCGCCGTTTACTTCAATGATGAAAAGGTGTCGCAAGCGAGGTTTACTGACCTAGATGATAGAGAGAACCTGACGGAGATTTCTGACAGCGTACGGCAATGGAGCGAGGGTGGCCTCACGATTTTTGGTCGCCTCTATGAAGATCGAGGCCATGCGCTAATAGCGGCCGTGGAAGGGCTCGAAGTTGGCGAGCAGCACGTCAAGATGTCCGGTCAGGTCAGGTTTGAGGCTGGCTCCTTCGATGTCTTCAAGCGAGGATTCAAACTCTGCGCAACCCAGGTGCCGTCGATCATCGGGATTTCTGGCCGCCTAGACTCCGATCGCTTCGTACCCACGGCTGGACGCGACTCGCTTGACGACACGAGTACAGCCTTCTTGGGGCAGATCGGCCAAGCCCTTGAGCGCGTAGCGGTTCTCACTGTCCTTGAGAGTCCCGAACGAATTGCACAGCACACACGAATCTTTCGCTACGTCATTAGTCATAACCTCATTGATAAACTTGGCAATGTCCGCGTTGGCTTGGCTGATGGATCAGACACTACGCTCGAAGGCATCAGGCGGCGCGCTATGGAGGGCGGAGTCGGCGTCTTCTTTGGAACAGCGCAAAAGCAGGCGCTTAACCAGATCATGCAGGCGCGCGGTCACATTGTTGTTCTGCTCTCTGGCGATGGGCACCGCCGCATGGCTGAGCAGCGGTATCTAGAGCAATATTGTTCTGCTAAGCCATTCGACGGAATGATCGACATCGTCGAGCCTTATGCCGAACTGACCCGATTCCACAAATTTTTTCTGAGCGAATTGGAGTTCAACCTCAACAAGTCCTACGAAGTGCACTCGCTTCGTCTCCTTCCCGGCAAACTAACGGAGGATATCCCTGTGTTCGTGCGCGAGCACAGCAAGGATAAGAGCCTCGACATACTTGTTGATGTCAAACACCCAGAGATCGCCAAACTGGAGTCCCTCGGCTACACCTCTATTTTCTACTCGTTGGTCTCTACGTTCTGCCACGAATACCTAGGGCCTTCTCTCAAGAAGTGGAGTCCGCGCTACTTTGGTAATGGCGCGATCAATCTCGAACTCCTATCCAAACGTCGTTCCGAACTATGGGTCCTTGTTAAGGACGACGTTGGCACAGTCCGAAAAGGTGGCCAGAAGCAAGTTGTCACGAGTTCAGATGTTCATGTTGTGAATGTTCAACCCACGCACTCCGCTCAAGCCGCTGCGCCTCAGCCCGACCAGAACAAGGTTAAGCCACGCATCCTTCTAATCGTCGATGAGGATGGGACTACCGGCATCGGCGGCCATTACATCCGGCTACCGGATTCGGCCTTTAACGCCTATGGAGATTTGCTTCCCGACTGCGAAAGTCGTGGCGTCGTCTGGGCAGGCAACAAGATCGAGTACGTGGTCTCCGATGCAGTGAGCGCAGCCTTCAGGTATGAGATACGCCTCGATCAGGTCGTTGCCGCTGCCAGCGCCGGTGGAGTGACTCGGGCCGAAGGTGCGCTTCCTCTTGATCGTCCGCTACAGTCGATGTTTGGCGGGTTGTACTTTCCCATCCCGTCGCCGCTGGAGCCGTTTCTCGTACCCAGCGCCAACAACGAGATTCGCTTGGAGCTATTCGCCGATTGGTTCGATATCAGAACCGCCAAGCACTGGACCCCCAAGGAATCTGCTGCCAACTAGTCGCCTGCCTCCGGGCGCCAAAATTCCGTCCACGATTCTCTCCATCGCCATACTGGCGATGGGATGTGGCAGCGTTGGCGCTTGGCTGAAGTCGGACAGTCGACCAACGTAGACAGTATTCTTGGCGAGCTTGGTCAATTCCACTGGTGAAGGTGCGCAGGTGGCTTTTTTACCCTGGCCGCTTGATGCGGTCGGCGTCGCCGCTCAACCAAGCACCAACTCCGTCCGCTTCCGCGACAACCACCGCTCCGTGTAGTTGTCACGCAAATTACGGCTTAACCGTGCTTTCAAGTGCGCACTCATCGCACCCAGGGAAACCAGCCGATCGATCCAGCCGAGGCCATGGGCAAAACGCACGGCGGCCATGTCCGGGCTGTTGAGCAGCCAGGCCGGCGCAGCCAGGGTTTCCGCGTAGATCAGCAGATCCCGTTCGCCGGCATCGAGGGTGGGATGGCCATGCGTCATGTTGAACGTCACCCGCTGTATTTCGGTGATCGATTTGACATGGCTCAGTTGCCCGCGCAGCACGGCCTCGTCGATCCAGTGCTCGGGATCGCGGTTCTGGTAGCCGGTCTAGGTTTCCTCGACGACCTTGGCCAACGTGTGCAAGGCAAAGTAGTTGGCCAGCGGTATCCAGCAGCCGGTCTGGTGTGCTTCGAGTATGACGTTGGTGTCGACGAGCACGATCTGTCGCGGTTGGAAATCCATTCCGTACCACCCGGTTACAGATCGAACGGCGTTTTCAGGCCGTGTTCGGTAAACAGGACGGCCAGGTCATCCACGCTGGTGCCGATCACATCCGCCGCGCGGCGTACTGACAGATGGCCCTGTTCGATACCCCAGCCCAGCGTTGCCACGAAGCGGTGACTGAAGCGGGGCGGCAAGGCGGCGTCATTGGCGGCAGCATCGATGCGCAGCAGGCCGTCGCCGATATGTTGCGCGGCGATCTTCTTCAACAGCCCCAACGCGACCAGACGCCATTTCATCGCCGGGCCACTGACACCGAGTTGGGTGGCAGCTTCACGGATCCACCGAGCCTGAGCCTCAGGGTCATTCGACGGCAAAGCGCCTTTGTCGATCAGGCCGACCACGACATGCCGCGGCATTAACAGGCCACCGGAGAAATTGTCCGCGAGCTGCTCTACGCGCTTCTGGTTCTTCGAGAGCTTGCTCTCCTCCTCGACGTGCGCCGGTGCCATCTCGCGCCAGGTGATGAGGTGGAAAAGCTCGTGACCCATGTCGAACGCGCGGCGTCCGGCGGGCTCATGGCGGTTGATGAGAATGGTGTTGAGTGGCCCTAGCTGGCACGCCGCACCAGACACGCCGACTACGGTATCGACATGCAGGATCAGCGTATCCAGTTTCTGTTCGAGCACTGATGCCAGGTTCGCCGCTGGCACATCGCCCAAACCGAGCGAGCGCGAAACGGCGTCGCCCTCATTGGCAGCCTCTTCGAACGAGCTCTTCGGGTTCAGGCCGATCTGGGGGAGCAGGGAATTCACCGACTCACCCTTGAGACGGCTCAAATGGCGATAGGTGGCGATCCAGCCGCCAGCGCGCCGTTCGAAGGATTCGAGATCATCCGCCCTGGCGGCCTGACGCCAGGAGAAATTGGCTTCGCCGGCGAGTTCGAAGGGGTCGGTGAAATAGCTGGTGTCGACACCGAAAAACTCGGCGGCGCGCAGAAGATCTACCGGCGCAACCTGACGCTTGCCCAACTCGATGTCGGACAAGGTTTGGCGGTCGTTGAAGCCCAAAGCCTGGGCCAGGTCGGTCTGATTGACCTCTCGGCGCTCGCGCAATGCTTGCAGGCGGCGGCGGATCGTTGCTTGGTCCATAGCGGCACCTCCAGTTGCAGAATTTTATCTTGCAAAAGCTATAAATGCAAGAATTCTTGCAAGCGCCAGCAGGTGCCTATAGCGCGTCAGCGTTCATATTTGCCCTTCACTGCGTCCCATTTGGCTAAAGTCTGGGATCACACTTTTTGCATGCTTCAGCTCGCCTGAGCCGCGCATCATCATTACGGACATGCTTCGGCCCACCGGGTCACAGGGGAAGCGATGACACCGATCCTGCTGGAGGACCATCTGGAACAGGCTGCGCTGCAGTGGCTGGCCGGTCTGGGCTGGGAGGTGGCGCACGGCCCGGATATTTCTCCGCCGGATGCGCACACGCCAGGCAGCGATCGGGACAGTTACCGGCAGGTGGTACTCGAACCTCGGCTGCGCGAGGCGATCCGCCGGCTGAATCCGCGGATTCCCGCCGTGGCGCGGGACGAGGCGCTGCGGATGGTGCTGAATCCCAACATCCCGGGCCCGTTGCAGGCGAACCGCCAACTGCACCGCTGGCTGACGGAAGGCGTGCCGGTGCAGTTCCAGCAGGGCAACGAGACACGTGGCGACCTCGTGCGACTGGTCGATTTCGACGATGTACGCGGCAACGACTGGGTGGCAGTCAACCAGTTTTCCATCCAGGGGCCGAAGCGCACGCGGCGACCGGATCTGTTGCTGTTTCTCAATGGCCTGCCGATCGTGCTGCTGGAGTTGAAGAATCCGGGCGACGAGAACGCGGACATCTGGTCGGCGTTCAATCAGGTGCAGGCGTACCGGGAGGACATCCCCGACCTGTTCATCTACAACGCGCTGGTGGTTATCTCCGACGGCATCCGCGCGCGGATGGGCTCTCTCACCGCCGAGCGCGAACGCTACATGGCGTGGCGCACGATCGACGGCGTGCAGACCGACCCGCTGGGCGAGATGCGCGAACTGGAAACGCTGATGCATGGGGCATTCGACCGCGCGCTGCTGTTGGCATACCTGCGCAACTTCGTCTTGTTCGAGGACGACGGTGCGCTGGTCAAGAAGGTGGCCGGATACCACCAGTTCCATGCGGTGCGCGCGGCGGTGGAAAGCGTGCTGGCGGCATCGAAGCCGGGCGGATCGCGCAAGGGCGGCGTGGTGTGGCATACGCAAGGTGCGGGCAAAAGCATCGAGATGACTTGCCTGGCCGGCACCTTGATGCAGCACCCGGCGATGGGCAACCCGACCATCGTGGTGGTGACCGACCGCAACGATCTGGACAACCAGTTGTTTGGCGTGTTCGCCGGCGTTGCCGACCTGCTGCGCGAAACGCCGGTGCAAGCCGATACGCGGCCACGCCTGCGCGAATTGCTGGGCAACCGACCATCCGGCGGCATCATCTTCACCACGATCCAGAAGTTCACGCCGGGCGAGGACGAGGATGTGTTTCCGATGCTGTCCGAGCGGCAGAACATCGTGGTCATCTGCGACGAGGCGCATCGCACGCAGTACGGCTTCGAGGCGAAGCTGACCGGCGATCCTGGCAAGGCGAAGCCCGCGAGGATGGCGGCGGATGCGGCAGGCTCGGTGGCGATGGCTGCGTTGACGTCGCACGAAGCATCCGCCAGTTACGCGAGCAGCGTACGTTACGGCTACGCCCAGCACCTGCGTGATGCGCTGCCGAACGCCACCTTCGTCGCGTTCACCGGCACACCGGTATCGCTGACCGATCGCGACACGCGCGCCGTGTTCGGCGACTACGTGCACATCTACGACATCGAGCAGGCGGTAAAGGACGGTGCCACCGTACCGATTTACTACGAGTCGCGGCTGGCGAAGCTTGAACTGAGCGACGGCGACATCGACGCGCTCGACGAGGAAGTTGACGAATTGAACGAAGGCGCGGTCGACGATCCTTCGCATGCGGCGCGCATCCGCCGCTGGGCGGCGCTGGAGAAGGTGGTGGGTGCCGCACCGCGCATCCAGAAGGTGGCCAGCGACATCGTCGAGCATTTCGAGAACCGCCTGGCGGCGATGGATGGCAAGGCGATGATCGTGGCGATGAGCCGCGAGATCTGCGTACATCTGTACGACGCCATCGTGGCGTTGAGGCCCGAATGGCACGACGCCGATCCCGAAAAGGGCGTGATCAAGATCGTGATGACCGGCTCGGCCGCCGACAAGCCGCTGCTCAAGCCGCATGTATATCCCAAGGAAACCCGCAAGCGGCTGGAGCGCCGCTATAAGGACGCCGCGGACCCGTTTAAGCTGGTGATCGTGCGGGACATGTGGCTGACCGGTTTCGATGCACCGTGCCTGCACACCATGTACATCGACAAGCCGATGCGCGGGCACAACCTGATGCAGGCGATCGCACGGGTGAACCGGGTGTTCAAGGACAAGCCCGGCGGCCTGGTGGTCGACTACATCGGCATCGCCAACGAGTTGAAGCAGGCGCTGGCCGACTACACCCAGGCTAAGGGCAGAGGTCGCCCCACGATCAATGCCGAAGAAGCGCTGGATGTGCTGGTAGAGCGGATGGAGCTTCTGCGCGGCATGCTGCACGGCTACGACTATGCAGCGTTCCGCACGCAGGCGTGGGCACTCCTGCCTGGTGCGGCAAACCACGTGTTGGGACTGGATGACGGCAAACAGCGCTTTGCCGATCAGGTGCTGGCAGCCACCAGGGCGTTTGCGTTGTGCTGCACGCTGGATGCGGCGCTGGCTTGGCGCGACGAGCTGGCGTTTCTGCAGGCGATCAAGTCGGCGATCACCAAACATGCGACTACCGATAAGAAGCTCAGTGACGAGCAGAAGGAACACGCGCTGCGTCAGATCATCTCGCGCGCCGTGGTGTCCGATCAGGTCATCGACATCTTTACCGCCGCTGGCCTGAAACGTCCGGATATCGGCGTGCTGTCGGAGGAGTTCCTGCAGGACGTGCGCCACATGAAGGAACGCAACCTCGCGGTGGAGCTGCTGGAGCGGCTGCTGAAGGGCGAGATCAAATCACGCTTCAAGACCAACGTCGTGCAGAGTGCAAAGTTCTCGGAGCTTCTGCAGGCATCGCTGACGCGCTATCGCAACCGTGCGATCGAGACGGCCCAAGTGATCGAAGGGCTGATCGCGATGGCGAAGAAATTCCAGCAGGCTGCCGAACACGGTGACGCGCTGGGACTCAACCGCGATGAAGTCGCCTTCTACGACGCGCTAGCGAACAACGAATCCGCGGTACGCGAACTTGGCGACGAGACGCTACGCAAGATCGCTGTCGAACTGACCCAGAAGCTGCGCAATTCCGTCACAGTGGATTGGGCAGTGCGCGATTCCGTACGCGCCAAACTGCGGGTGATGGTGAAGACCTTGCTGCGTCGCTACAAGTATCCGCCGGACAAACAGGATGAGGCGGTGGAGACGGTGCTGCGGCAGGCCGAAACGCTGACCGGGGCCTGGGCCAGCGCGTGATATCGACGCTTTCTGTCCTGGCGCTCGAAAACCCTGGCGTTTCCCGTGGACTACAGCGGGGACTCGCGACAGGCACACGTTTCTGATCCGAGCGGGTGAATCCCGACACGTGCCGGAATCGCCGATTCGAAAGCCGCACGGATGGCAGTTTGCAAGGCTCTCATGCGGACATGGGCACCAGGCGCACGATGCGCTACGGCAGATGAAGTGATTTCAGAACAACTCACCTTGCGGCGACGGCCGGCGCGGCGGCACGAAACGCGTGCAGTCCAGCCGCAGTTCACGGGCGCGGCCGAAGCCGTGCTTGCGGCAGGCCACCTCGAAGCGGCGGCGCAGCAGGTCGGCGAACACGCCGTGGCCGCGCATGCGGGTGGCGAAATTGCTGTCGTAGTCGCGGCCGCCGTTCATCTGCTGCACCAGGCTCATCACGTGTCCGGCGCGTTGGGGCGCGTGCAGGGAGAGCCACTCGCGGAACAGCTGCTTCAACTCGTACGGCAGGCGCAGCGTGGTGTAGCCAGCGCAGCGGGCGCCGGCCGCCGCCGCCTGTGCCATCACGGCTTCCATGTCCTTGTCGTTCAACGCGGGGATGATCGGTGCCACCAGTACGCCGACCGGCACGCCGGCGTCGGCCAGGGTGCGGATGGCCTTGATCCGCCGATGCGGTGCGCTGGCGCGCGGTTCGAGTTTCGCGGCGAGATGGTTGTCCAGCGAACCGACCGAGACGAATACCTGCACCAGCTGCTCGCGCGCCATCGGTACCAGGATGTCGAGGTCGCGTTCGACCAGCGCATTCTTGGTGACGATGGTGCACGGATGGTGGCATTCGGCGAGCAGCTCCAGCGCGGCGCGGGTCAGCCGCCAGCGTTTCTCGATCGGCTGGTACGGATCGGTGTTGCTGCCGATGTTGATCGGGCTGATCGCGTAGCCGGGCTTGGCCAGTTCGGCACGCAGCACTTCGGCGAAATTGCCTTTTGCGCGCAGCTTCGTTTCGAAGTCGAGTCCGGGCGAAAGGTTGAGGTAGCTGTGCGAGGGTCGCGCGAAGCAGTAGACGCAGCCGTGCTCGCAGCCGCGGTATGGATTGATCGCCTGGCTGAACGGGATGTCGGGCGAGTCGTTGCGGCTGATCACGCTGCGCGCGCGTTCCTCGGTGACCTCGGTGCGCGGGCGTGGAGCATCTTCATCCAACAAGGCGCTCCGCCAGCCGTCGTCCTCGGCCTGGTGGCGGAGGCTTTCGAAGCGGCCCTCGGGATTGGAGGCGGCGCCGCGGCCCTTGTGCGGGCGCGGGGTCTGCCGCTGTTCCGGCGGGATCGGCGGTGGCGAAAAACCGTCCATTTGCGCAGTTTCGCGCGGTGACGTCTCAGCCGTCGCGACATCTTCCCGTGGGCCGCCCACACCGGCAAACCGGCGCTGAAACACGGACGCCTGCGATATTCACGCACCTCCCGTAGGAGCGCGCACCCTGTGCGCGATGGCTTTCCGTTACGTGACGAAGAACCATCGCGCACAGGGTTGAAGTGGCCGGCTTTTTTCGGACCACAAGATAGGAGCGTTAAGCCGCTATCGCCTCAAACTCGGCGGGCGGACGGTAGCAGAGCGTCGAGTGTAGGCGCTGGTGATTGTAGTAGTGGGCAACATAGTCGATGACGGCGTGGCGGGCTTGCTCTCGCGTGGGATAGGGCTCGTCGATCCATTCCTGCTTCAGGCTGCGAAAGATGCGTTCGACCACGGCGTTGTCCCAGCAGTTGCCCTTGCGACTCATGCTCTGCAAGGCGCCGTGGCCTCGCACGTGGGCGACGTAGAGATCGGAGGTGTACTGGCAGCCTTGGTCCGAATGAACGATGAGGCCAGCGTCTGGCTTGCGAGTCGCAAACGCCAGCTCGCTCGCTTCCAGGGCGAGACGGGTGTCGGCTATCTGGCTGGTCGCCCAGCCGATGATGCGGCGCGAAAACAAGTCGACCACGATGGCCAGGTAAAGCCAGCCCTGACGGGTTGGGATGTAGGTGATGTCGCCTGCCCAAGCCTGGTTCGGACGGCCCGGATCGAACTGGCGATTCAACAGGTTTTCCGCCGGCGCCGGTTTGGTGTTGCGGCTGTAGTGTTTGAAGCGCTTCTTCTTGGCGGTGAGATTCATCAAACGCATGACCGTGGCGGCCCGCTCGCGGCCCATGTTCAGGCCGGCCCGACGAAGCCCGTGCGACAACATGCGCGCACCGCAACTGCCACGACTGTTGCGGTAAATGCGGCGGACCTCCCGAGCGACGGTGTCGTCCACGACCGCGATCGGCGGCGGAACCGCGTAATAGCGGCTCCGTGGCCAGCTCAGCAACGCATGGACTCGCCGAACCGACAGTTCCCCTCTCACCGTGTCGAGCGTTTGTGTCGAAACAGCTCGGCGAGGTGAGAGGGCAACGATTTTTTTAGCAGGTCGCGCTCCTGTGCCAGGGTGGAGCGCGCTTCTTCGGAGGCTTTCAACTGCGCCTGCAACTGCTCGATGAGAAGTCGTTGGCCGGCCACGGTGGCCGGTATCTGCGCTTCCTGCTCACGCCAGGCCTCGACCCAGCGGCGCAGTGCCGTGGGGCCAACCCCCATGATTTGGGCGGCTTGCGGCGTCGAATAATCCGCTTCCACCACCAACCGCACGGCCTCTGCTCTGACGGAAGCCGCTATGTTTCGATGTCCCATGATTCACCTCGTAGGAGATTTTGCTCCTATCCGGCGGTCCAGAAATACCCGGCCACTTCAGGTGCGCTCCTACACGGTGGCGACGTCAGCACGGTGTCATCACGGCTGCTGCACGTGGTGGTGGCGACGCTTGGCGCACTCATTCACAGGAGCTACCCGATGACTCTCACCGGCCTGATCATTTTCCTGCTCATCGGCGCCATCGCCGGCTGGCTTGCCGGCCTGATCGTGCGGGGTTTCGGCTTCGGCCTGCTCGGCAATATCGTGGTCGGCATCATCGGCGCGTTTCTCGCCGGCTGGCTGTTGCCGGCACTCGGCGTGGGTTTCAGCGTGGGCAGCCCGATCGTCACCAGCATCGTCTACGCGGTGATCGGTGCGGTCGTGCTGCTGGTGATCATCGGCCTGATCAAACGGGCCTGAGTCGACCGCCCACAAAAACGCGGCAACGGGGTTCACTTGCTAACCCGCTCCTCCGCCAGGCACGATCTCACCCCGTCACTGACCAGCGCACTCGACACGGTTGCGCCCGCCACGCTTGGCACGGTACAGCGCCTCGTCGGCACGGCGCACCAGCAGCGCCGGATCGCCCTGGGCGGCGGGTACCGTTGCGGCCACGCCGAGACTGATACTGCCGGGCAACCCCGCCGCATTCATGGCCCGCTCCACACGCTGCCGCAGCCGCTCGGCGCGCAAGCTTGCGGACTCGCTGTCGACACCGGGCAGGATCAGCACGAATTCCTCGCCACCGTAGCGGGCGGCCAGTTCGTCCACGCTCGACACTTCTGCGGCGAGCACGGCAGCCACGCGCCGCAACTGCATGTCGCCGGCCTGATGACCGTGGCTGTCGTTGAACTGTTTGAAGTGATCCACATCGACCATCACCACCGCCAACGGCTGGCCGTGTTCGCTGCAGCGTTGCCAGCCACGCAACAGCGCGCGTTCCATGGCGTGGCGGTTGGCGATGCCGGTCAGTCCATCGACCACCGCCAGCTCGGTGAGCTTGAGATTGGCCGCTTCCAGTTCCACCGTGCGCTCGGCGATGCGGCGTTCCAGTTCACGGTTGCGTACGTTGATTCTGCGATGGCGAACCTGCAACGCCAGTGCGATCAGCAACGCGCCGACAGCCCAGAACAGGGCCTGCACCACGCCGCGCTCGTACCAGAACGGCTCGACCCGCAGTGCGTAGACCAATGTATCGGCCTGCCGGCCACCGCGGATGCGGGCCTGCAGCTCAAGGCGGTAGTCACCCGGTGGAAGGCGTGGGTAGCTCAGGTCGCGGTTCGCACTCCATTCGGACCACACCTCGTTCTGGCCGGACAGGCGATAGCGGAACTCGATTTCCGGCTCCATCGTCCCCAGCCCGAAGCGAAGCGCCAGGCCCGAACCGGGCGGCAGCACCTGCGGCTGCGCGGGTTGCAACGGCAGCAGGCGGGGCGGCCGATCCGGCTGGCGCAGCTCGATCCGATCCAGCCGGGCATGCAGAGGCGTTGGCGCGGTCCGGCCGACATCCGGATCGAACTGCAGCAGGCTGTCCCATGCGACCAGGCGCAGCCGGCCATCGCCGTGCAGCCTCACCCGGCTGAATCCCGGTACCCGGCTGCTGCTGACCTGCTGCGGGAGGAAGACGCTCTCGCCGTGGCGGCGCCACCACAACCGGCGCGTGGTCCAGACGAAGCTGCCGAGCGCGGTGGTGGTGGCCTCCAGTTCCCATGGCCGTTCCAGCCCGGGCAGGGCGGGCAGCTGCGCCGGCACGAAGCGTTCGCCCGCGAGCTTGCGCACGTCGTTGCCGGCTATCGCATACAACGCTTTGTCGATGCGCACCAGATGGGTGCCTTGTTCGCTGCCGGAAGACAAGCCCTGTGCCGTACCGAAGTGCTGCTGGTCGCGCAGCTGTCCGGTCTGCGGATCGAAGCGCCAGCGATGCGCGCCACCGCGTTCATCGCCGATCCAGAGCTCGCCGGGTGCGGTCTGCGCCAGGCCACTGACGACGCCGACATTCGAGGGCCAACGCGCAGCCAGCTGCCAATGCCCGTCACGTTGCACCAGCCACTCCGCCCCGTGCCCTCCCAACGCCAGCATGCGCGTGGCATCGAAGGCCGACGGCAGCAGCTCCTGGGTACTGTCCTGCAACCGGGGGCCAATCAACCGCCGCGGCTGTTGCGCGCCTGGCTCCAGCACCATCACGCCAAGCCGGTCGCCGATCAGCAGTCCGGCCCCGGTTCCCTGCAGCGCGAATGCTTCCCGCCGCGTGTTCGACCACGGCTGCGGTTGGAAACGTGGCACGCCGCCCGCACTCGCCGGCTCGGCGCGCCACACCCCAAGCGCCGCCACCCACAGGGCGCCGTCGTACCAAACGCTGTCGTACAGTCGATTCATCAGGCCATGCCGCCGGTCATATACGGTCCATGGCGATGGCAGGCGCAAGCGGGAAAGCCCGGACTCGCTCGTCGTCCACAGGGCGCCGTCGCGATCCAGGCCGAAGCTGTCCAGGACTCCCTGGGCCGACGAGAAGCTGTCGAGCAAATGCAGATCGGCCGAGAAGCGCATCAGCGCACCGTCGTAGCCACCGAACACGAAGCCGCCATCGGGCAGGCGGATACTGCTGTACGGCGCATGGGTGGCAAAGGCCGCATCCGCGTCGCTGGCCAGCTTGCGCACGCCGTTCGCATCACCAAAGTGGAAGCCATCGCTGGCCGCGTACAGCAGTCCGCCCTGCCACGCCCATATACCGGAGAGACGCAGGCGATCCAGAGTCTTCGTGCCCGGCAACGGTACCGTGCCGGTGTCGTCGACGCGGCATATGCCGGTGTCCGCGACCTGGACGTAAAGCTCGCCACCGGCCACGAACAACTGCTGTGCGGAGCCCGCAGGCAGTTCCTGTCGCGCGGTGCTGCCATCGCGCCGCAACAGGTACAGCGTGTTTCCACTCTTGGCCACAACGCCGCGCGCTGTTTCCAACAGTCCGTAGAAGTCGGATGGCGGCAACGGCGCGCCATCATCATCGGTGAACTTCGGCCACAGGTCGATGAAGTGCAGGCTGCCGTCCGGTTCGCGGCGCAGCTCGCCCAGCACGCCGCTGCCACCGACATAGAGCCGGCCATCGGAAGCCGCCAGCAACGTGTATGCCGGTGCCCGGCGCGGCAGTTCGAACAGTTGCCAGAGGCCGCTGCGGAACACCATCACGCCTTCGCTGCTGCCGACGTAAAGCGTACCCTGCGTATCGACCGCGATATCCGAATAGAAAGGCGCGGCCGGAAGATCTCCAACACCGAAATGCCGCACCAGCGGCAGCCCGTGCATTGCCGTGCCGGCCTGCGCCACCTGCAACATCAACCACAATCCGCAGGCGATCAGTACGCGCGGCCAGCAGGGCCGTTTCGTCTTCGTCCCGGTTGCATCAGGGCGAAACATGGCGATCCGACTGGGCATGACGCATGCTAACAGTTGGCGATCCGGTGCCGGCAAACCATTGCGCACGGGCCCATCGGTGAATGTCGGCCTCTGCTGGCCTGGCCTCGATGCACTTCAAGCGCCATGGTGCGCGGCGACAAAAAGCGCAGCGGCTCGCACCGCTGCGTTTTCTTTTGCAAACGTGACGCGGCTCAGGCGCTGATGTCGACGTCCTTGGTTTCGGCCACGAAGAAGAGGCCGATCACGAAGGTCATCGCCGCGATGATCACCGGGTACCACAGGCCGGAGTAGATGTTGCCGGTAAGTGCCACGATGCCGAACGACACCGAGGGCAGGAAACCGCCGAACCAGCCGTTGCCGATATGGTACGGCAGGCTCATCGAGGTGTAGCGGATATTGGTGGGGAACATCTCCACCAGCCATGCCGCGATCGGGCCGTAGACCATGGTCACGTACAGCACCAGCAGGAACAGCAGCAGCACCAGCATCGGGTAGTTGCTGTTGGCCGGATCGGCCTTGGCCGGGTAGTCGGCCTGATCGAGCATGCCACCCAGCTTGTCGCCGAAGGCCTTGCTTTGTGCGGCGAAGTCCGCCTTGGACAGGCCCGCGCCGTCAAACGCCGCGATGCTCGCGCTGCCCACCGTGACCTGCGCCAGCGTGCCGGCCGCCGCCTCCTGGTTGGCATACGGCACGCCGCGCTTGGCCAGCGTGCTCTTGGCGATGTCGCACGAGCTGGTGAACACGGCCGTGCCGGTGGGGTTGATCTGCAGGTGGCAGTCGGCCGGGTTGGCGATCACGATGATCGGCGCGCTGACGCTGGCCGCCTCGATTGCCGGGTTGCCGTAGTGGGTGATGCCCTTGAAGATCGGGAAGTAGGTCAGCGCGGCCAGCAGGCAGCCGGCCAGCACCACCGGCTTGCGGCCGATCTTGTCCGACAGCCAGCCGAACACCACGAAGAACGGCGTGCCGATCAGCAGCGCGGCGGCGATCAGCAGCTGCGTGGTGGTCGAGTCGATGCGCAGCGTGCTGCCCAGGAAGTACATCGCGTAGAACTGGCCGCAGTACCACACCACCGCCTGGCCGGCCGTGGCGCCGAACAAGGCCAGCAGCACCAGCTTGAGATTGCCCCAGCGGGCGAACGACTCGGTCAGCGGCGCCTTGGAGGTCTTGCCATCCTCCTTCATCTGCTTGAACACCGGCGACTCGGCCAGTTGCAGGCGGATGTACACCGACACCGCCAGCAGCAGCGACGACAGCAGGAACGGAATGCGCCAGCCCCAGTCGTCGAACTTGTCTCCCAACATCCATTTGCAGCCCAGGATCACCAGCAGCGACAGGAACAGGCCAAAGGTGGCAGTGATCTGGATGAAGCTGGTGTACAGGCCGCGCTTGCCCTGCGGTGCGTGCTCGGCCACATAAGTGGCCGCACCGCCGTATTCGCCGCCCAGCGCCAGACCCTGCAGCATGCGCAACAGGATCAGGATCACCGGCGCCGCCAGTCCGATCGAGCCGTAACTGGGCAACAGGCCCACGAAGAAGGTCGACAGGCCCATGATCACGATGGTGATGAGAAACGTATATTTTCGCCCGACCAGATCGCCGACCCGGCCGAATACCAGCGCGCCAAACGGACGCACCGCGAAGCCGGCGGCGAACGCGAGCAGGGCGAACACCAGCTGGCTGGCCTCGTTCAAGCCCGAGAAGAACTGGTGGCCGATGATCACCGCCAGCGAGCCGTACAGGTAGAAGTCGTACCACTCGAACACGGTGCCCAGACTGGATGCCAGGATCACCCGCTTGTGGTTGACGCTGAGCTTGGCGTCGCCCCCGGCACCGACCGCGTCAATCGCATTTGTGGCCATGATGTACTCCCCTCGTTGGTGGTGGCAGGCCACGCTGCGCGGCCGGTGGATGCCTCGGCGGATGGATCAGAACGAATACTTGGCGGTGAACTGCAGGCGCTGCAGCTTGCCGTCAGCGTCGCTCTCCAGCACGCGACGGGCCCAGGTGTATTCCGCGCCCAGGTCGACCTTGGGCAGCGGCGAATAGAACAGGTTGATGTGCGCGCTCTCGGTGTACTTGTTGGCGGCCGGGCCGGTCAGCGCGACGTCGTTATCGATGCCGTTGCGCGCCAGCATCAGGTTCATCCGCAGCTTCGCGTCGAAAGCGTGATGCCAGGCGATGTAGGCGGCCCACATGCGGCGGGCCTCGACGTCGTTGTTCGCGTCGAGCATGCCGTCGGCGGCGATGTTGGCCAGGCCGACATAGCGGCCGATGCCCTTGCCGACCGTGGCGCTGTAACGCAGGTCGTCCTGGCTGCCCAGCACCGCCTTGCCCATCACGCTGACGCCGCCGGCGGTGGCGCTGCTGCGGCCGCTGGGCACCGCATCATTGCTGCCGTCGGTGCGCAGCTGGCGCAGCAGGCCGGCCACGCCGACGAAGCCCCAGTCGCCTTTCCAGGTGTAGCGGGCGGTGACGTCCGGGGCGAGGTTGTGGTCGGGCGAGAGCTGCGCGGCGCCGCCCAGATACGGGGTGACCGTGGTGTGCGGATTCTCCAGCGCCAGGCTGAAGCCGCCCCTGGTGTAGCGGATCTGCGCCTGGCGCACGAACACGGTGCCGTCGGTGGGGCCGACGAAGTCGACCGCCTCGGGCAGCGCGTTCGGATCCATGAAGTTGGACCAGGTCTGGCCGGCCAGCCAGTCGTTCCAGTACAAATAAGCGTGGCGCAGGGTCAAGCCGTAACCGTTGGTGGCGTTCGGGTTGCCCAGCGCGTTGCCGAAGAAGTCCCATTCGACGAAGGCCCCGAGCTTGTCGCCGTTGTCGGTGACGCTGTCGACGCCCACGTTGATGCGCGAGAACTTCGCGTGCATGTCGCTGTAGCTGGCCGACTTGCCGCCGATCGGCGTGGCGCCGGCCAGGTACAGGTCGCGCGCCGCGTTCTGGTCGCCCAGATAGCCGTCCGTATGGGTGGACACCGCATCGGTCTTGATGAAGCCGCCGATCTCCACCTTGGTGTTGGCGTAGGCGTTGCCCGGCGTGGTCAGCACCACTTCGTGCGCGGCCGGGTTGGGCGCGGCGGGCACGTTCTGCGCGGGAGCCGCCGGAGCCGCGGCCTGCTGCGCCCGGATCATGCCTTTCAGTTCGTTCAACTGCTGCTCGAGCTGCGCCACGCGCTGTTCGAGCCGCTGCTCGCGCGTGTCGCCCTGCGCGCGGCCGGCCAGCGGAAGCATCAAGGCGCAAGCCATGCTCAGGGCGAGCGCGGAATGACGGTGGGTCTGTCGTGTGGTCATGCGGGCGTCTCCCCGGGATCGGTGACGGGGCGAGCATGACCATGCTGCGGCGCGCGCGCCTATTCGCCATTGGTCGACATTCGACCAAAGTCGATTCGCCGCCGCGCCGCCACCCTGCCGAGGATGGGGATACACTCGAAGTCCGCACGCCGCCGGGCCATCGTGCCTGCTGCGGCATTCCCTCGCCGAAGTACGCACCAGCCAGCAGGAGCCCAGCCATGTCCAAGCTCTACCCGGTCGATCCCTCGTTTGCCGCCGCCTCACGCCTGCGCCACGACGAGTACGAGCGCCTCTACGCCGAGTCGGTCAGCGACCCGGAAGGCTTCTGGGCGCGCATCGGGCAACGGCTGGACTGGAGCAAGCCGCCGACGAAGATCAAGAACGTCTCGTTCGACCGCAAGGATCTGCACATCCGCTGGTACGAGGACGGCGAGTTGAACGTGAGCGCCAACTGCCTCGACCGCCAGCTTGAAAAGCGCGGCGACAAGGTGGCGATCATCTTCGAGGGCGACGACCCGAAGGACTCGCGCAAGATCACCTACCGCGAGCTGCACGCCGAGGTATGCAAGTTCGCCAACACGCTGAAGCACCTGGGCGTGGTCAAGGGCGATCGCATCGCGATCTACCTGCCGATGATCCCGGAAGCGGCGGTCGCGATGCTGGCCTGCGCCCGGCTCGGCGCGATCCACTCGGTGGTGTTCGGCGGTTTCTCGCCCGATTCGCTGGCCGGACGCATCGTCGACTCGCAGGCCAAGGTGGTGATCACCGCCGACGAGGGCCTGCGTGCGGGCAAGCACATCCCGCTCAAGGTCAACGTGGACGCGGCGCTGGAACGGCCCGGCACCAACAGCGTGGAAACCGTGATCGTGGTCCGCCACACCGGCGGCGCGGTGCACATGCAGTCGCCGCGCGACCGCTACTGGCACACGCTGATGGAAGGCCAGAGCGCCGACTGCCCGCCCACCCCGGTGGAGGCCGAGCATCCGCTGTTCGTGCTGTACACCTCCGGTTCCACCGGCAAACCGAAGGGCGTGGTGCACTCGACCGGCGGCTATCTCGTCTTCATCAGCTACACCCACGAGCAGGTGTTCGACCTGCGTGAGGACGACATCTACTGGTGCACCGCCGACGTCGGTTGGGTCACCGGCCACAGCTACGTGGTGTACGGCCCGCTCTGCAACGGCGCCACCACGGTGATGTTCGAGGGCGTGCCGAACTACCCCGACTACAGCCGCTTCTGGCAGGTGGTGGACAAGCACAAGGTGACCATCTTCTACACCGCGCCCACCGCGATCCGCGCGCTGATGCGCGAGGGCGAGGAACCCGTGAAGAAGACCTCGCGCGCCAGCCTGCGCCTGCTCGGCTCGGTCGGCGAACCGATCAATCCGGAAGCATGGGAGTGGTATTACCGGGTGGTCGGCGAGAACCGCTGCCCGATCGTCGATACCTGGTGGCAGACCGAAACCGGCGGCATCATGATCTCGCCGCTGCCCGGCGCGATCGGCACCAAGCCGGGCTCGGCCACGCTGCCGTTCTTCGGCGTCAAGCCGGCCATCGTCAACGCCGACGGCGTGGTGCAGGAGGGCGTGACCGAAGGCAACCTGCTGATCACCGACTCCTGGCCCGGCCAGGTGCGCACCATCTACGGCGACCACCAGCGCTTCATCGACACCTACTTCAGCGCCTATCCCGGCAACTACTTCTCGGGCGACGGCGCGCGCCGCGACGAGGACGGCTATTACTGGATCACCGGCCGCGTCGACGACGTCATCAACGTCAGCGGCCACCGCCTCGGCACCGCCGAGGTGGAAAGCGCCCTGGTCTCGCACCCGAAGGTGGCCGAAGCCGCCGTGGTCGGCTGCCCGCACGAGATCAAGGGCCAGGGCATCTACGCCTACGTCACCCTGGTCGCCGGCGAAACCGGCAGCGACGCGCTGCGCAAGGAACTCATCGCCTGGGTGCGCAAGGAAATCGGCCCCATCGCCACCCCCGACTACCTGCAGTGGGCGCCCGGCCTGCCGAAGACCCGCTCCGGCAAGATCATGCGCCGGATCCTGCGCAAGATCGGCGAGAACCTGCCCGACCAGCTCGGCGACATCACCACGTTGGCCGACCCCGGCGTGGTGAAGAACCTGGTCGACGAGCGGTTGATCAAGTGACGGGATTCGGGATTCGCAAAAGCGCGCACGCCGAATCCCCATTCCCGAATCCCGAATCCCGGCCATGACTGACATCCTGATCGCCGACGACCATCCGCTGTTCCGCGACGCGTTGCGGCGGGCGGTGCTCACCGCGTTACCGCAGGCGCGGGTGCACAGTGCAGACAACGTGCACGCACTGCTCGGCCTAATCGAGCAGTTCCCCGACGCCGAGCTGCTGCTGCTCGACCTGCACATGCCCGGCGCGCGCGGCTACTCGGCGCTGGCGCATATCCGCGGGCAGTATCCGGGCCTGCCGACCATCGTGGTGTCCGGTCACGAGGAAGCGCGGGTGGCGCGCCGCGCGCTGGCGCACGGCGCCTCGGCGTACATCCCCAAGTCGAGCTCCAGCGAACGCATCGTGGCGGCGATCCGCGCCGTGCTCGACGGCGACGTGTGGCTGCCGCCGGCCTTGCTCGGCGGCGCCGGCGAGCTGAAACCCGCCGAAGCCGAGGCCGCCGCGCAACTCGCCGCGCTGACGCCGCAGCAGTTCCGCGTGATGACGATGATCGCCGAAGGCCTGCTCAACAAGCAGATCGCCTGGGAACTCGGCGTCTCCGAGGCCACCGTCAAGGCGCACATGACCGCGATCATGCGCAAGCTCGGCGTCAACAACCGCACCCAGGTCGCGCTGATCGCCAGTCAGCTGGCGGTGGAGCCCGGCACGATGCAGCCGCTGTCGGACGATGACGACTGAGTTCGGGACTCCGGATTAGGAAGAAGCCCGAAGCATCGTAGGGCGGGCACCGCCCGCCGCTCTTTGTTGCCCCCCGCGCGAACAGGAGCCGGCGGGCAGTGCCCGCCCTACAGCGGCGTTCACTTCCGCCCAACCTACGTGGTGGCCACCGGCCCTGGATCCTTGTCGCCCTGTTTGCGCAACAGCGCGGTCAGCAAGGCACGCAACGCTGCCGGACGCACCGGCTTGTGCAGCACCGGATAACCCAGCGCACGCGCACGCTGCTTCAGTTCGCTGCTGCCATCGGCGGTGATCATCGCCGCCGGCGGCAGGTTCGGGCAATCGTGGCGCAACTGCTGCAGCGCCTGCAGTCCATCGAGATCGTCGCTGAGGTGGTAGTCGGCCAGGATCAGGTCGATCGGGCCGCGTGTAAGTTCGTCGCGGGCCTGCTCCACGTCGGACGCGAGGCGGCAGTCGACGCCCCAGCGGCCGAGCAGGGCGCGCATGCCGTCGAGGATGGCGGCGTCGTTGTCCAGGCACAGCACGGTCAGCGGCAGCTGCTTGTCGGGGCCGGCGCGCTGCACCCGCTGGCGGCGCGGCGGCACCGTCTCGTTGCGCGGCACGGTAACCGCGAAGCAGCTGCCGTGGCCGGGCCGCGAATGCAGGTCGAGCCGGTGGCCGAGGATGCCGGCCAGGCGGTCGCAGATCGACAGGCCCAGGCCGAGCCCCTTCTCGCCCCACGGCGAAGGCTGTTCCAGCCGCTGGAATTCGCCGAAGATCCGCGCGCGCTGTTCCGCCGCGATGCCGGGGCCGGAATCCCACACCTCGATGCGCACCTCGTCGGCGCCCATCCGCCGTGCGCCCAGCAGCACGCTGCCCTTGCGGGTGTAGCGCAAGGCGTTGGAGAGGAAGTTCTGCAGAATCCGGCGCAGCAGCTGCGGGTCGCTGCGCACCGCCAGCGAAGTCGGCACCACGCGCAGGCGCAACCCGCGCCGCTCGGCGACCACCGCGAACTGCGCCCTCAGCGAATCGAACAGTTCGGCCAGCGCGAAGCCGCCGACCTCCGGATGGTAGCTGCCGGCATCCAGCCGCGAGACGTCGAGCAGCGCATCGAGCAGGTCTTCGGCGGCGCGGAACGAGGCGTCGATGCGCTCGGCCAGCCCGCTTGCCTCCTCATCCAGGCTGGGATGCTGGCGCAGCGCCGAGGTGAACAGGCGCGCCGCATTCAGCGGCTGCAGCAGGTCGTGGCTGGCCGCGGCGAGGAAGCGCGTCTTGGAGATGTTCGCGGTCTCCGCGGCGCGGCGCGCCTGCGCGGTGGCGGCCAGCGCCTCGGACAGTTCGGCGGTGCGCTGCTCGACGCGCTGCTCCAGCGTCTCGTTCACCTCGATCAGCGCCTGCTCGGCGTGCTTGTACGCGGTGACGTCGCTGTAGGTGGTGACATAGCCGCCGCCGGGCAGCGCGCGGCCGCGCATTTCGATCACCGTGCCGTCCGGCCGCACCCGCTGAACCAGGTGCGACGAGCCCGCGCGCATGTGGTCGATGCGCTTGGCCACGTGGCCGTCCACCTCGCCCGGGCCGCACTCTCCCAGCTCGGCGTTCCAGCGGATCAGCTCAGCCACCGGCACGCCCACATGCACCATGCCGTCGGGATAGTCGAACAATTCCAGATAGCGCCGGTTCCACGCTACCAGGCGCATCTGCGCGTCGACCACGCTGATCCCCTGCGAGACGTTTTCCAGCGTGGTGGACAGCAGCTCGCGATTGAAGCGCAGCTCCTGCGAAGCCTCGTCCAGCAGCGCCATCGACTCGGCCACGTCCAGGCCGCTGCCGGACAGCGCGCTGATCAGGATGCGCCGCGCGTTGGCCGCACCCACCGCCGAGGCCAGCAACCGTTCGGTGTACTGGATCAAGGCGCGGTCGGCCGCCTCGCCGGGCAGCAGCGGTTTGCCGCGGCGCTGGCCGTACTCCTCGAAGGCGCGCACGCTGCTGCGCTCGCCCACGATGCGTTCGGCGATGGTGCGCAGGTCGGCCACTGCTACGCGGCCGCGCCAGTCGCCGCTGCCGCCGCGGCTGGCCGGATCGGCATCCATGAAGACCGCCGCGTGCAGGCGTTCCTCCAGGCTGGGCCGCAGGCGCAGCGAAACGAACACCAGGCAGCCCACGTTGACCAGCAACGACCAGAACGTGCCGTGCATCACCGGCTCCCAGCCGCTCAGGTGGAACAACGCCTGCGGACGCAGCCAGTCCCAGCCGAACGGTCCGGCCCGCAGCCACTGGTCGGAGCGGATCAGCGCCGGCAGCAGCAAGGTGTACAGCCACACCAGGAAGCCGCCGGCCAGGCCCACCATCACGCCGCGGCGGCTGGCGCCGCGCCAGTACAGCGCGGCTATCAGCGCCGGCGCGAACTGCGCCACCGCGGCAAACGCCAGCAGGCCGGTGGTGGCGAGGTTCTCCGCGTTGGCGGCGATCCGGTAGTAGGCGTAGGCCATCGCCGCCAGCAGCAGGATCGCGATCCTGCGCACGCCCAGCACCAACTGCGACAGGTCGCTGCGCTGCTCCAGCCGCAGCCGGCGGATGCGCAGCAGCGCCGGCATCACCAGATCGTTGCTGATCATCGTCGACAGCGCCACCGAGGCCACGATCACCATGCCGGTCGCCGCCGAGAAGCCGCCGATGAAGGCCAGCAACGCCATGCCGCGGTCGCCATGCACCAGCGGCAGGGTCAGCACCCAGGTGTCGGCCACGCCGTGGCGCAGCAGCGGCATGTTCATCCCGGCCGCCACGATCGGCAGCACCGCCAGGCTGATGATCGCCAGGTAGATCGGCACCAGCCAGCGTGCGCGCACGAGATCATCGGGGTTCTCGCATTCGACCATGCCGATCTGGAACTGCCGCGGCAGGCAGAACATCGCGCAGAACGCCAGCATGGTTTGCGCCAGGAAGCCCGGCGAAAGACCGTGGGCCAGCTGATCGGTCGGCAACTGCACGGTGGCGGCCAGCCCCGGCCCCCGCCACAACGCATAGCCGGCCAGCGCCATGAACGCCAGCAGCTTGATCAGCGACTCCAGCGCGATCGCCAGCATCAGGCCATGATGATGCTCGGTGGCGTCGATGCTGCGCGTGCCGAACAGGATCGCGAACACCGCCAGCAGTACCGCGCACCACATCGCGCTGTCGACGCCGCCGCCGCTGCCTGCACCGAACGCCGCGCCGCCCAGCACGCCATAGGACATCGCCACCGCCTTGAACTGCAGCGCGATGTACGGCACCACCGCAATCACCGCAATCACCGCCACCAGCGCGGCCAGCCCGTGCGACTTGCCGAAACGCGCGCCGATGAAATCGGCGATCGAGGTGATGTTGCGCTGTCTCACCACCTGCACCAGCCGACGCAGCAGGCCGAAGCCGAACATGAACAGCAGGATCGGGCCGAGGTAGATCGGCAGGTAGGCCAGGCCCTCGCGCGCCGCCGTGCCCACCGCGCCATAGAACGTCCACGACGAGCAGTACACCGCCAGCGCCAGGCTGTAGACGATCGGCCGCAGCCGCGGCTGGCGCGGATACAGCGGCCGGCGATCGCCCGCCCAGGCCACCACGAACAGCAGCCCGACATACAGCAGCGACACCAGCAGCAACAGCCAACCCTGGATCATTCATCTTCCCCGTGAACGAAGGGCCTGGCGCGCGACAGGGCGAACGCAACCCGAAGCCACGCTAGCAGAGCATCCGACCGATGACGAGGCCTGGCCGGGCCAGGCTGGCGGGTCGGCAGCGGGCGCCGGCCCGACCGGTTCGGAGCCGCTGCGTCGCGCTGGCCCGGCCATTCGGACGCCAGCCGTATACAGCCGTATAGACGGCCATCTGATTTTTCTTGCTTCTTTTTGTTGCGACGCACTATAGTCGAGGCACCCCCTTGTTCCTGGAGCCAGACCATGGATCAGCCGCGCGCGCAGGGTTTGTACGACCCACGGCACGAACACGATGCCTGCGGCGTGGGTTTTGTCGCGCACATCAAGGGGCGCCGCAGTCACCAGATCATCCAGCAGGGCCTGCTGATCCTGCGCAACCTGGATCATCGCGGCGCGGTCGGCGCCGATCCGCTGATGGGCGACGGCGCCGGCATCCTGATCCAGATTCCCGATCGGCTCTACCGCGAGGAGCTGGCGCTGCAGGGTATCCAGCTGCCGCCGCCGGGCGAGTACGGCGTGGGCATGATCTTTCTGCCCAAGGAACACGCCTCGCGGCGCGCCTGCGAGCAGGAACTGGAGCGCACCGTGCGCGCCGAGGGCCAAGTGGTGCTGGGCTGGCGCGACGTGCGCGTCGACGACGCGATACCGATGTCGCCCGCGGTGAAGGCGCGCGAGCCGGTGATCCGCCAGCTGTTCATCGGGCGCGGGCCTGACATCATGGTGCCTGACGCGCTGGAGCGGAAGCTCTACGTGATCCGCAAGACCTCCAGCCATGCGATCCGCGCGCTGAACCTCAAGCACGGCCGCGAATACTTCGTGCCCTCGATGTCCACCCGCACCGTGGTCTACAAGGGCCTGCTGCTGGCCGGCCAGGTCGGCACCTACTACCTCGACCTCGCCGACCCGCGCGCGGTGTCGGCGCTGGCGATGGTGCACCAGCGTTTCTCCACCAACACCTTTCCGGCGTGGGAGCTGGCCCACCCCTACCGCATGGTCGCGCACAACGGCGAGATCAACACGGTCAAGGGCAACGTCAACTGGCTGAACGCGCGCACCGGGGCGATCTCCTCGCCGGTGCTGGGCGACGATCTGGCCAAGTTGTGGCCGCTGATCTATCCGGGCCAGTCCGACACCGCCTCGTTCGACAACTGCCTCGAGCTGCTAACGATGGCCGGCTACCCGCTGGCGCATGCGATGATGATGATGATTCCCGAGGCCTGGGAACGCCACACCCTGATGGACGACAACCGCCGCGCGTTCTACGAATACCACGCGGCGATGATGGAGCCGTGGGACGGCCCCGCGGCGATCGCGTTCACCGACGGTCGCCAGGTCGGCGCCACGCTGGATCGCAACGGCCTGCGCCCGGCGCGCTACCTCATCACCGACGACGACCTGGTGATCCTCGCCTCCGAGGCCGGCGTGCTGCCGGTGGCCGAGTCGCGCATCGTCAAGAAGTGGCGGCTGCAGCCGGGCAGGATGCTGCTGATCGACATGGAGGCCGGCCGCATCATCGACGACAAGGAGCTGAAGGATCAGCTGGCCAATGCGCGGCCGTACAAGCAGTGGATCGAGCACATCCGGATCAGGCTGGACGACCTGCCCGACGTGCGCGCGGAGGCGCGCGCCGGCGACGACCTGCTCGCGCGCCAGCGCGCGTTCGGCTACACCCTGGAGGATCTGAAATTCCAGCTGCTGCCGATGGCGCTGGACGGCCAGGAGGCGATCGGCTCGATGGGCAATGACGCGCCGCTGGCCGTGCTGTCGGATCAGGACAAGTCGCTGTACGCGTATTTCCGCCAGCTGTTCGCCCAGGTCACCAACCCGGCGATCGACCCGATCCGCGAACAGATGGTGATGTCACTGGTGTCCTTCATCGGGCCCAAACCCAACCTGCTGGACATCAACAACATCAACCCGCCGCTGCGGCTGGAGGTGGCACAGCCGATTCTCGACTTTGCCGACATGGCCAAGCTGCGCGACATCGAGCGGCCCTCGCGCAGCAAGTTCCGCAGTTTCGAACTCGACATCAGCTATCCCGCGGCGTGGGGCAAGGCCGGCATCGAGGCGCGGCTGGCCTCGCTGTGCGCGCAGGCTGCCGACGCGATCGGCCAGGGCCACAACATCCTGATCGTGTCGGATCGGCAGGCCGGCCGCGAGCGCGTGGCGATCCCGGCCCTGCTGGCCACCTCGGCGATCCATCAGCATCTGGTGAACAAGGGCCTGCGCACCAGCAGCGGCCTGGTGGTGGAAACCGGCTCGGCGCGCGAGGTGCACCACTTCGCCCTGCTCGCCGGCTACGGCGCCGAGGCGATCCATCCTTACCTGGCGATGGAAACCCTGGTTCACCACGCGGCCGCGACACCGGGGGGCATCGGCGCGGACAAGGCGATCGCCAACTACATCAAGGCGATCGGCAAGGGCCTGCAGAAGGTGCTGTCGAAGATGGGCATCTCCACCTACATGTCCTATACCGGCGCGCAGATCTTCGAGGCGGTGGGCCTTAACAGCGATCTGGTGAACACCTATTTCAGCGGTACCAGCAGCAGCATCGAAGGCATCGGCCTGTTCGAAGTGGCCGCCGAGGCACTGCGCCTGCACCAGGCGGCCCACGGCGACGACGCCCCGCAGCCGGGCACGCTCGACGGCGGCGGCGAATACGCCTGGCGCGCCGACGGTGAGGCGCATCTGTGGTCGCCGGACACCATCGCCAAGCTGCAGCATGCCACCCGCGCCAACAGTGCGGACACCTACGAGGAATATGCCCGCCTCGTCAACGAGCAGAGCCGTCGCCACATGACGCTGCGCGGCCTGTTCGACTTTCGCGACGATCCGTCCGCCGCGATCGCGCTGGATGAAGTGGAACCGGCGAAGGAAATCGTCAAGCGCTTCGCCACCGGCGCGATGTCGCTGGGCTCGATCTCCACCGAGGCGCACGCCACCCTGGCCGTGGCGATGAACCGCATCGGCGGCAAGTCCAACACCGGCGAAGGCGGCGAGGACGAGGCCCGCTACCGCGACGAGCTGCGCGGCGTGGCGATCGGCGCGGGCGAGACGCTGGGCAGCATCCTCGGCGCGGGACGCATCGAGAGCGACGTGGCCCTGCAGGCCGGCGATTCGCTGCGCTCGCGGATCAAGCAGGTCGCCTCCGGCCGCTTCGGCGTCACCGCCGCCTACCTGGCCTCGGCCGACCAGATCCAGATCAAGGTGTCGCAGGGCGCCAAGCCGGGCGAAGGCGGCCAGCTGCCCGGGCACAAGGTGTCCGACTACATCGCGCAGCTGCGCTTCTCGGTGCCCGGCGTCGGGCTGATCTCGCCGCCGCCGCACCACGACATCTATTCGATCGAGGATCTGGCCCAGCTGATCCACGACCTGAAGAGCTGCAACCCCGATGCCTCGATCTCGGTGAAGCTGGTGTCCGAGGTCGGCGTGGGCACGGTCGCGGCCGGCGTGGCCAAGTGCAAGGCCGACCACGTGGTGATTGCCGGCCACGACGGCGGCACCGGCGCCTCGCCGTGGTCGTCGATCAAGCACGCCGGCACGCCGTGGGAACTGGGCCTGGCCGAGACCCAGCAGACCCTGGTGCTGAACCAGCTGCGCGGACGCATCCGGGTGCAGGCGGACGGCCAGATGAAGACCGGCCGCGACGTGGTGATCGCCGCCCTGCTCGGCGCCGACGAGTTCGGCTTCGCCACCGCGCCGCTGGTGGTGGAGGGCTGCATCATGATGCGCAAATGCCATCTCAACACCTGCCCGGTGGGCGTGGCGACGCAGGATCCGGTGCTGCGACGCAAGTTCGCCGGCAAGCCCGAGCACGTGGTGAACTTCTTCTTCTTCGTCGCCGAGGAGGCGCGCCGGATCATGGCGCAGCTGGGCATCCGCCGCTTCGACGAGTTGATCGGGCGCACCGACCTGCTCGACATGCGCCAGGGCATCTCGCACTGGAAGGCGCGTGGGCTGGACTTCGCCCGCGTGTTCCATCGCCCCGAGGTGCCGGACGGGGTGGCGCGGCGGCACACGGAAAGCCAGGATCACGGCCTGGCGCCGGGCGGCGCGGCGCTGGATCACGTGCTGATCGACAAGGCCCACGCCGCGCTGGAGCGGGGCGAGCGCTGCAGCTTCATCGTCGGCATCCGCAACGTCGATCGCTCGGTGGGCGCGATGCTGTCCGGGGTGCTGGCCCGGCGCCACGGCCACGCGGGGCTGCCCGACGACAGCATCCACGTGCAACTGGATGGCGTGGCCGGGCAGAGCTTCGGCGCCTTCCTCGCCCGCGGCATCACCTTCGACCTGGTCGGCGAGGCGAACGACTATGTCGGCAAGGGCCTGTCCGGCGGCCGCATCGTGGTGCGTTCGCCCAACGACTTCCACGGCTTCGGGCCGGAGCACATCATTGCCGGCAATACCGTGCTGTACGGCGCCACCGAGGGCGAGGCACATTTCAACGGCGTCGCCGGCGAGCGCTTCGCCGTGCGCAACTCCGGCGCCACCGCCGTGGTGGAGGGCGTCGGCGACCACGGCTGCGAATACATGACCGGCGGCACGGTGGTGGTGCTGGGCGAGACCGGGCGCAACTTCGCCGCCGGCATGTCCGGCGGCGTGGCCTATGTCTACGATCCGGACGTGCAGTTTCAGTCGCGCTGCAACCTGGCCATGGTCGCGCTGGAACCGCTGCTCGCCACCGTCGAGCAGGAGCTGCGGGTGCCGCGCGAGCTCTGGCACGCGCCGACGCGCGGCGCTTCCGGCGACACCGACGAGGCGGTCCTGCGCCGCCTGATCGAAGCGCATTTCCGCTACACCGGCAGCTTCCGCGCCAAGGCGATCCTGCACGACTGGATCAATGCGCGCACGCACTTCGTGAAGGTGATGCCGCACGAGTACCGGCGCGCGCTGGGCGAAGCGGCACCCGCGGCCACGCCGGCATCCACCGCAGCAGCCACGGCCTGACCGGGCCGGGGGAGACGTCAACCATGGGCAAGATCACCGGCTTTCTCGACTATCCGCGCGTGCTGGAAACCAGCGAGCCGCCGCGCCAGCGCACGCAGCACTGGCGCGAGTTCACGCCGCAGCTGAGCGATCCGGACGCGAAGATCCAGGCCGCGCGCTGCATGGATTGCGGCATCCCGTTCTGCCACCAGGGTTGTCCGGTAAACAACGTCATCCCGGACTTCAACGAGCTGGTCTACCGGCAGGACTGGCAGCGCGCGATCGAGGTGCTGCACTCGACCAACAACTTCCCCGAGTTCACCGGGCGGATCTGCCCGGCGCCGTGCGAGGCGGCGTGCACGCTGAACATCAACGACGACGCGGTGGGGATCAAGTCGATCGAGCACAAGATCATCGACAAGGCCTGGGAAGAAGGCTGGGTGCTGCCGCAACCGCCCGCCCGCACGACGGGCTGGCGCGTGGCCGTGGTCGGTTCCGGCCCGGCCGGCCTGGCTGCGGCGCAGCAGCTGGCGCGCGCCGGCCACGCGGTGACCGTGTTCGAGAAGAACGACCGCATCGGCGGCCTGCTGCGCTACGGCATCCCCGATTTCAAGTTGCAGAAGGATCACATCGACCGCCGGCTCGGGCAGATGCGCGCGGAGGGCGTGCAGTTTCGCCCCGGCGTCTTCATCGGCAATGCCGCCGATGCGCCGGGCGACGACCATACGGTGATCACGCCGGCGCAGCTGCAGCAGGAGTTCGACGCGGTGGTGCTGGCCGGCGGCGCGGAAACCCCGCGCGATCTGCCGGTGCCGGGGCGCGAACTGGCGGGTGTCCACTTCGCGATGGATTTCCTGCCGCAGCAGAACCGCCTGCTCGCCGGCGACACGCTGGCGGAGCAGATCCGCGCCACCGACAAGCAGGTGGTGGTGATCGGTGGCGGCGACACCGGTTCGGACTGCGTCGGCACTTCGAACCGGCAGGGCGCGGCGGCGATCACCCAGTTCGAGCTGCTGGCGCAACCGCCGCAGCAGGAGAACAAGCCGCTGACCTGGCCGTACTGGCCGCTCCGCCTGCGTACCTCCAGTTCGCACGAAGAGGGTTGCCAGCGCGACTGGGCGGTGGCCACCAAGCGCTTCAACGACGACGGCAAGGGCCGCGTGCGCAGCCTCACCGCGGTGCGCCTGCAGTGGCAGGACGGCAGGATGCGCGAGTTGCCCGGCAGCGAATTCGAGATCCAGGCCGACCTGGTGCTGCTGGCGATGGGCTTCGTCTCGCCGTCGCAGGCCGTGCTCGACGCCTTTGGCGTGGGCAGGGATCCACGCGGCAACGCCATGGCCGCGACCGACGGCGTCGCCGGCTATCGCACCAGCATCGACAAGGTGTTCGCCGCGGGCGACATGCGTCGCGGGCAATCGCTGGTGGTCTGGGCGATCCGCGAGGGACGCCAGTGTGCGCGGGCGGTGGACGAGTTCCTGATGGGTACGTCGAGCCTGCCGCGTTGAACGCAGCGGCGGATCGCGCCCGTCCGCTTGTGCGCCGGCGCGGGGCGCCGCACCATGCGCGGATGACGGAGACACTTCACTGGAACCTGGCCGATGCGGCCAGCCGGCTCGATGACGATGCGATCCACGTCTGGCATCTCGACTACCGGCCGAGGCAGGGGCGACAACCGCTGCGGCGAACGCTGGCGGCCTACCTCGGCATCGACCCCGGCGAGGTGGTGCTGGACGCGGGTGCGCACGGCCGACCGCGGCTGGATCCCGCCCATGGCGCCGCGCTCGACTTCAACTGGTCGCACAGCGGCCACCACGCGCTGATCGCCGTTGCCCGTGGCATCGCGCCGGGCATCGACGTCGAGCGCCGGCGCCCGCAGCCGCGCGCGCTGCCGATCGCCCGTCGCTTCTTCGACGATGCGGAGGCCAGCGCGCTGGCCGCCCTGCCCGACGCGGCGCGCAATGACGCCTTTCTCGAACTGTGGACGGCGAAGGAGGCGGTGCTCAAGGCACATGGCCGGGGCATCGGTTATGGCCTGCGGCGTTTGTCCGTCGAGGCCTCGCCGGCGCAGCTGCGCCTGCTGCGATTCGACGACGAGGACGTCGGCGCATGGCAGTTGCAGCGGCTCGCCGTCGCGCCGGAGCTGATCGCCGCCATGGCGTGGCGTGGCCCGCCAAGGGCGATACGGTCGGGCACCCTGCCGGCGGACACGCTTGCCGGCAGCGACTGATCGGCGCAATGTCACGGGCCGGCCCCGCGCGACGACATCGTCGCGACGGGCCGGCCGCCGACCCCTATGCCGCCGGAGTGGCTTTCGCGATGACCCTGCTCAGCGTCAACCTCAACAAGATCGCCGTTCTGCGCAACTCGCGGGGCGGCAACGCACCGGATATCTGCCGGGCGGCGCAGACCTGCATCGAAGCGGGCTGCGGTGGCATCACCGTGCACCCACGCCCGGATCAGCGGCACGTGCGGCCGTCCGATGTGCATGCGCTGGCGGCCATGCTGCGCGGTCGCGTGGAGTACAACATCGAGGGCAATCCGTTTGCCGGCGCGCGCGGCGACTACCCGGGCCTGATCGAGCTCGCCCGCCAGGTCCGGCCGACCCAGGTCACCCTGGTGCCTGACGGCGATGGCCAGATCACCTCCGACCACGGCTTCGACCTGCGCCAGGATATCGCCCGGCTGCGACCGCTGGTGAGCAAGTTGTGCGACCTCGGCTGCCGGGTCAGCCTGTTCGTCGACGCCGGCAGCCAGGACTTCGATCTCGCCGCGGTGATCGGCGTGCAGCGCATCGAGATCTACACCGGACCCTATGCCGAGGCCTTCGCCGAAGGCCATCCCGCGCCGGCGCTGGCGGCATGCGCCGCCACCGCACGACGCGCGCAACAGGCCGGACTGGCGGTGAATGCCGGACACGACCTCAACCAGGCGAACCTGGGCACCTTCAAGGCGGCGATTCCCGGCCTGGCCGAGGTCTCCATCGGTCACGCCCTGATCGGCGAGGCGTTGTACGAAGGCCTCGCCACCAGCGTGCGCAACTACCTGCAGATCCTGCGCTGAAACCGCTGGCACGCGGCCAAGCAAAAGGCCCCGCCGAAGCGGGGCCTTTGCCGGAACTGTCGCGAACCGCCTTGAAGGCGAGCCGAGCTTACCGCGCTTCGTTGAATCCGATCTTCACCAGGTTGTAGCTCTTGGCGTCCGCCAGCACGCGGGCCACGTACTCGTAGGCCACATGGTCATCGGCGGCGATCTGGATCTCCGGCTGGTTGGGCAGGGATTGCTGACCGATCACCGCCAGCTGCGCCTTCAGGCCCAACTCGTCGACCGGCGTGCCGTTCCAGTAGAACGCGCCGCTCTGGTCGATCTTCAGATTGATCGGGCTCGGCGGGTTGGACGGCGGAATGACATCCTTGTTTGGTTGCGGCAGATCCACCTCGATCTTGTGCGCCAGGATCGGTGCGGTGATCATGAAGATGATCAGCAGCACCAGCAGCACGTCGACCAGCGGCGTGACGTTGATCTCCGCCATCGCACCCGAGCTGGCTCTCGTTGAAATCGCCATCTTCAATTACCCCTTCGGTGCGTCGGTGGTCATGAACGCGACATGCACCATGCCCGAACCCTTGGCGTCGCTGATGACCTTCTTCACGACCATGAACTGCACTTCCCGGTCTGCGCGGATCTGCAGCTGGGGCTGAGGCGTTTTCTGCGCCTCCACCAGCAGCTTGGCGCGCAACTCCGCGTCGGTGACCGGAAGGTCGTTGAGATACGTGTTGCCGTTCAGCTTGATCGCCAGATCGATCGGCGGCGTCTTCTGCTCGGGCGTCTTGGCATTGGGGTTCGCGATGGGCAGATCGATCGTGACCGAATGCGACATCAGCGGCGCCGTGATCATGAAGATGATGAGCAGTACCAACATCACGTCGACCAGCGGCGTGACGTTGATTTCCGACATCGGACCCGTGGAATCACCACCTAGGCTTACGGCCATGGGTCAATCCCTCACTTCGCGCTTTCGATGCGCGAACCGGTCGCAAAGAAGTCGTGCAGGTCGTTCGCGAACTCGTCGAAGCGGGCGTTCACCACGCGGTTCGAGCGATTGAAGAAGTTGTACGCGAACAGCGCCGGGATCGCCGCGAACAGACCGAACGCGGTCATGATCAGCGCTTCGCCGACCGGGCCGGCCACCGCGTTCATCGACGCGTTGCCAGTGGCCGCGATGCCGATCAGGGCGTGGTAGATGCCCCAGACGGTACCGAGCAGACCGACGAACGGGGCGGCGGAGCCGACCGTCGCCAGCAGGGTCATGCCGCCCTCCAGCTTCATGCTCTCGCGAGCCACGGCCTGGCGCAGGGCGCGGTCGATGAACTCCGAACGGCTCAGCGATTCGGCAAGGCGACCGGTGGTGCCGGTGGTGCTCTGCTGGTGATGCGCCATCGCCGAGGCGGCCTCGAGCGCGATCTTGGAGAACGGCTCGCCCTTGGGCTGGGCTTCCAGCTCACGAATCGCGTCCTGGGTGGAACCGTTGCCCCAGAAGCCATCGATGACCTTGTCGGCACGTGCCTTCACGGTGGCGTTGCGAATGCCGTTGGCGATGATGAAGTACCAGGACAGGAACGACATCACGACCAGGGTCACGAAGACCACCCAGCCGAGCCAGTCGAAGTTCTGCATCAGGTTCTCGAAGCCCATCTGTTTCATGGCTTCGGCATTGGTGTTGCCGGTTGCTGCAGGAGTCTGTAGGAACATAACGCTACCCTAGAAAAGTCAAGCGTGAACTGTAACTGTAATCGACTGTATCCCGATTACAGCGGGTTGGAGTGGTTTTCTCTAGCCACTGAGATTGAAATTGATGGGGACGCGAGCATAGCCCTCCACTTTCCTGCCGGCCTTCACCTCTGGGTTGAACTTCCAGTGGCGCATGACCCAGTCCTTGGCCGCTCGATCCAGCTCCCGGTAACCGCTGGATTTTTCCACCTCGACAGACTTCGGCGAACCGTCCAGGCCGACCAGGATCAGCAGCACCACCGTGCCCTGATGGCGCTGGCGGGCGGCCATCGGCGGATACGGCGGGCTGGGACGGGTGCCGTAGCTCAGATCCGAACCGGCGGCGATGTCCGGCGGCGGCGCAGGCGGCGCAGGCGGGGCCGGCGGCGGGGCCTGCACTGCGTTCGCCGAAACCTCGGTGACCGGTGGCGGCGGCGTCGGTGGCGGCGGCGTCGGTGGCGGATTGACCTGCTGGATGATCTTCGGCGGCGGCTGCTTCGGCGGCTCCGGCGGCGGCGGCGGCGGCGGCGGCGGCGGCGGCGGCGGCTCGATGAAGCTCACCTGGACAATCTTTTCCTTTTCCTTGTGGTTCTGATTGGGCGGCGCCATCGGCGCCACGATCAGTAGGAAGGCAAATGCGTGCAGCCCGATGGCCACTGCCAGTGCCCAGGTCCGCTTCCAACTAAACGGCTCGCGCCCGGTTTCTTCGTTACTAGAGGCCATCTGTCACTATCTGGAAGCTGATCAATCGGGGGATCGTGTTGCCGCAGTGAGCTGCCGGGAGCCGTCCAGTCCGACCGGAGGGTACCCGCCGCGAGCTTGCTGAAACAATACGCAGTGAAAGGTTTTCAACGTTACAACACGACATGACTTTTGTATAGCGTCCGTGAGGACAGAAGATGGACGTCCATCCCGGGCGTACATGTCGTCTTTCGGTTATTACTTCCCGGACGCGCCCAGTTCCTTGAGCATCTTGTTGGCATGCTCGGCGGTTTCGGGTTGCTGGGCGGCCTTTTTCAGTGCGGCGATCCGCGCCGTCTTGTTGTTCAGGCCACGCTCGCACTCGGCCAGCACCAGATAGGCGCTGCCCATGTGTTTCACGCCCTTGCTGATGGCCTGGTTGACCATGGTCTTGGCCTTGGCGTACTTGCTGGCGGTCAACTCGATGTTGGCGATCTGCAGGGCGGGCTCGCCGTCTTTGGCCAGCGGCAGCGCCTTCTCGAAGGCCTGGGTGGCCGCCGGGATGTCGCCGGCCACGTAGTTGGCCTTGCCCAGCAGCACGTAGTTCTCGGCGCTGGGCTGCATGATCTGCTTGCTCATGCCGTCCTTGATGACGGCGATCGACTTGTTCGCGATCGGCTTGGGCTCTTCGCTGGACAGCGCCTGGTTGTAGTACAGCGATGCCAGCAGCACGTAGTCCGCTTCGCTGTTGAGCAGCCCCTTGGCCCGGGCGCTTTCCATGACCTTGATCGCCTCGGGATATTTCTGCGCCTGCTGCAGGGCCTGGATGGCCGTCTCGATGGCCTTCGGGTCATCCGGATGCGCGGCGAGGTTGTCCTGCGCCATCTGCACCAGCTGGTCGTCCTGCCCGCCGGCGGCGTAGCTGGCCATCAGGATCTGATCCCATTGGGGGTTGGGTTTGTCGGTGAGCGATTTGGCCTTCTTCACCGCCGCAATGGCTTCCGGGTACTTTTCCAGCCGGTACAGGTCGTTGCCCTCGACCGCGTACGATTCGGCGGTTTCCTTCTTGCCTTCGGCGCGCCACTTCTTGATGGTGTCCAGCGACGCCTGGTACTGCTCATCGGCCTGTTGCGCGACGGCCAGCATGTACTGAACGGCGAAGTAGTCGTCGTTGGGCATCACGCCGTTGTCCAGTGCGCGCTGCAGCAGACCGATCGCGGCCTTGTAGTCGCCCCCGTTGTACTTGAGCAGGGCCAGACCGCGTAGCGCCATCGCCTGGGCGTACTTGCTCTTGCTGCTGTCGAGCAGCGCCTGCAGGGTCTTTTCGGCCGTGGCGTTGTCGCCCTTGTTGAGGGCGTCGAAGCCCTCCTGCAGATGTTTCTGATCCTCTTGCTTGGTCAGGTCGAGCTTCGGCGCGGTACGCGTGCTGTCGGGGTACTCGCTCGTCTGCTTGGCCTTGTCGTCGTGCTTCCTGGCCAGTACCGGGCTGCTGACCAGGCCGAGCAGGAGAACCGCGGTGGCCAGGAGGGTGAAGCTTCGAAGCTGTTTCATGGTGATCCTCATCGCAAGGTCAGTGCGCGTGGACGCAAACGGGCAGGTCTCGCAGCGTAACCCGATCCGGTGCCGGATAACAAGTTGCACCGCGACATGAAAGGTTGTTGTAAATCAATGGGTTATGGGTGCTTCTCGGATGTTTCCCGACAATCGGGATACGCGGCGGCAACCGACGCGGCGCGAGGCGAAGGATGCGCCGCGTCGGGGACGGCCACGGCCGCGACGATCAGATGTCCAGGTTCGCGACCTTGAGCGCGTTCGCCTCGATGAAATCGCGACGCGGCTCGACTGCCTCGCCCATCAGCATCGAGAACATCTGGTCGGCCGTGACCGCATCCTCGATGCCGACCTGCAGCATGCGTCGGGTATCCGGATTGACCGTGGTGTCCCACAGCTGCTCCGGGTTCATTTCGCCCAGGCCCTTGAAGCGCTGGATGCTGCGGCCTTTCTTGGCTTCTTCCAGCAACCAGTTGCGGGCGTCGACGAAGCTGAGGATGCCGCGCGAGGCATTGGCGCGACGTACCACGGCATCGCCCTGGATCAGGCCGGCGATCTGCTGGCTGATCGTCAGGATGGGACGGAACTCGGCGCCGCCGAAAAACGGCTGGGGCAGGAACCAGGTGTGGCTGAGCCCGTGCTGGTTGCGGATCACCTCGATCGCCGCGGGCTGCTCCGCGCCGGCGGCATCGGCATGCGCCGGGCGCAGGCGCAAGGTGTAGCTGGGCTTGCCCAGGCCGCTGGTGCTGAGCTTCAGCGCGGCCGCGTCCAGCCATGCCTGCATCGCGGCGGGGTCGGCCCACAGCGCCGGCTCCAGTGGCGGATGCTCGAGCATGGCGGTCAGTGCCGCCGCATCGAAGCGGTGTGCCAGCCGGGCGATCTGATCCAGCGCCTGCTGGTAGCCGCGCAACAGCTTCTCCAGCGCCTCGCCGGTGATCGGCGGCGCGTCCGGGCTGTAGGTCAGCGCGGCGTTGTCGACGGCGCTGGAAATCAGGTAGTCGTTCAGCGCGGTGTCGTCCTTGATGTATATCTCCTGTTTGCCCTGCTTCACCTTGTACAGCGGCGGCAGGCCGATGTAGATGTGGCCACGCTCGATCAACTCGGGCATCTGCCGGTAGAAGAAGGTCAGCAGCAGGGTGCGGATGTGCGAGCCGTCGACGTCCGCATCGGTCATCAGGATGATGCGGTGGTAGCGCAGCTTGTCGGGGTTGTACTCGTCCTTGCCGATGCCGGTGCCGAGCGCGGTGATCAGGGTGCCGACCTCGGCCGAGGACAGCATCTTGTCGAAGCGCGCCTTCTCGACGTTGAGGATCTTGCCCTTCAGCGGCAGCACGGCCTGGGTCTTGCGGTTGCGGCCCTGCTTGGCCGAGCCGCCGGCGGAATCGCCCTCGACCAGGAACAGCTCGCACAGTGCCGGGTCTTTTTCCTGGCAGTCGGCCAGTTTGCCGGGCAGGCCGGCGATGTCCAGCGCACCCTTGCGACGGGTCATCTCGCGCGCCTTGCGGGCGGCTTCGCGCGCGCGCGCCGCATCGACCACCTTGGAGGCGATCGCCTTGGCTTCGTTCGGGTGCTCGAGCAGGAATTCGCCGAGCTTCTCGTTGACGACCTGTTCCACCACCGTCTTGACCTCGGACGAAACCAGCTTGTCCTTGGTCTGCGAGGAGAACTTCGGGTCGGGTACTTTCACCGACAGCACCGCGATCATGCCCTCGCGCATGTCATCGCCGGACAACGCGACCTTGGCGTTCTTGGCCAGGCCGGACCTCTCGATGTAGTTCTGCAGCGAACGGGTCAGCGCGGCGCGGAAACCGGTGAGATGGGTGCCGCCGTCGCGCTGCGGGATGTTGTTGGTGAAGCAGAACATGGTCTCGTTGTACGAGTCCGTCCACTGCATCGCCACCTCCACCACGATGCCGTCCTGCTCGGCGATGAGGCTGATCACGTTCGGGTGCAGGGAGGTTTTCATCTGGGCCAGATGCTGCACGAACGAGCGGATGCCGCCCTCGTAGGCAAACGTGTCCTGGCGGCCCTCGCCGCGCTCGTCCTTCAGCTCGATGGTGACGCCGGAGTTGAGGAAGGCCAGTTCGCGCAAGCGCTTGGCCAGAATCTCGTAGTGGAAGTCGATATTGCTGGTGAACGTGGCCGGGCTGGGCAGGAAACGCACCAGGGTGCCGCGCTTGGACGACGGGCCGATTTCCTTCAGCGGGTACAGAGGCTCGCCCAGCGCGTACTCCTGCAGGTACTCGTGGCCATCGCGGTAGATGGTCAGCCACAGGTGGTCGCTCAGGGCGTTCACCACCGAAACACCCACGCCGTGCAGGCCGCCGGACACCTTGTACGAGTTGTCGTCAAACTTGCCGCCCGCGTGCAGCACGGTCATCACCACCTCGGCGG
>Ga0207690_10000192_pt1 | contig 47459 bp, 50 predicted proteins | sample KBSC23metaG_FD_184315 | JGI IMG/M metagenome (GOLD analysis project Ga0207690, IMG submission 184315) | Corn rhizosphere microbial communities from Kellogg Biological Station, Michigan, USA - KBS C2-3 metaG (SPAdes) (version 2) | ecosystem: Host-associated > Plants > Roots > Rhizosphere > Soil ... | reverse complement strand
TCGTCATTCGTCGCTCGGCTTTGTTTCTCCGGAGCGGTTCCTTCGGGACTGGATCAAAGCTCAGCAGACCAAGGACGCCGCGGCATAACTCGGGATCGTTGGAAGGCGAAAAACCGAGGGAACCTCATTGTTAAATCGCACCGCCCCCCTGCAAAGAGCGCAACTTTAGTTCGTCGGACTATTACCCCGACGACCCGCCGCGCGATCCCCCCTTGCTTCCGTGAAATTGCCGTGCTAATTTTTCATGAAATTAACCGGCAAAAATTTCACGGGAGCCCGCATGTTCGTGCAGTCCGACCGTCACGTCGCAAGCTACTACGCCGGTACTTATCCGTCGCCGATCCCGCGGCGGCCCGAACTGGACGAACGTATCGACGCCGACGTGCTGGTCGTCGGCGCGGGCTTCAGCGGGCTGCACACGGCGTTACGCATCGCGCTCGCGGGCAAGCGCGTGGTCGTGCTCGAGGCGAGTCGCGTCGCGTGGGCCGCCTCGGGCCGCAACGGCGGTCAGGCGTTGCTCGGCTGGTCGTGCGACATGCAGCCGCTCGAGGATTCGCTCGGCCGCGACGGCGCGCGCGTGCTGTGGGACAGCATGCGCTGGGCCGCGGCCGAAGTGCGCGAACTGCCCGCCCGTCACGGCTTCGACATCGACTACCGGCCCGGCAGCCTGTGGGCCGCGCTGCGCCCGCGTCGCGTCGCGATGCTCGCGCAGGCCCGCGACGAAGCGGCGCAGCGCTGGGGCTACGACCGGCTGCGCGTGATCGGGCAGGACGAGATGCCGGAGTGGATCGGCAGCGCGCGCTATCTCGCCGCTCTTTACGATCCCGAGGCCGGCCATCTGAATCCGCTGAAGCTCGCGCTTGGCCTCGCGCAGACGATCGAGCGGGCCGGCGGTCGCATCTTCGAGCAAAGCCGCGTGCTCGATTGTCGCGAGACGGCCGGCGGCCACGTCGCGCGCACCGCGCACGGCGAAGTGCGCGCGGACGTGCTCGTGCTCGCGTGCAACGCGTACGTCGACCGGCTCGATCCGGATCTGTCGCGCCGGCTCCTGCCGGTCGGCACCTATCAGGTCGCGACCGCGCCGCTCGCGCCGGACGTCGCACGCTCGCTGCTGCCGCGTAACAGTTGCGTGATCGACAACCAGTTCGTGCCCGACTACTTCCGCCTGAGCCCCGACAATCGCCTGCTGTTCGGCGGCGGCTGCACGTATCTCGGCGGCATACCTGCCGACATCGCGGCGGCAACACGCCCGCGCCTCGAACGCGTGTTTCCGCAACTGGGCGGCGTGCCGCTCGACTACGCGTGGGGCGGCCATATCGACATCAGCATGCGGCGCACGCCGGACATCGGCCGCCGCGGCCAGCGCTTCTGGCTGCAGGGCTTCTCCGGGCACGGCGTGCTGCCGACGCTCGCCGGCGCCCGCGCGGTCGCCGATGCCGTGCTCGGCGACGATCGTCTGCTCGCGCAGTACCAGCGCATCCGCAATCCGCGCTTTCCCGGCGGCGACCGCCTCGCCGCGCCGCTGGAGGCGATCGGCAAGGTTTGGTACCGTCTGCGCGATACCGTTTGACGCACCGGAATCCCACATGAACGAACAGGAAGAGATAGAAAGTCTGGCGATCCTGATCCGCGACCTGCGCAAGCATCGCAAGGTCACGCTCAACGATCTCGCGGAACGGATCGGCCGCTCGGTCGGCTTTCTGTCGCAGGTCGAGCGCGGGCTGTCGCGCCCGACGGTGGCCGATCTCACCGCGATCGGCGAGGCGCTCGGCGTGCCGACCACATATTTCTACAGCTTGAGCAAGCCGCGCAGCGTGCCGTGGGTCACGCGGCCCGACGAGCGGCGCACCGTGTATTACGCGGCCGGCATCACGGACATCCTCGTGTCGCCGAACATGCGCTCGCGCTTCTCGATCCTCGAGAGCCATCTCGCGCCCGGCGCAAGCAGCGGCGAGCGCTCCGTCGACGACAGCGATGAGCAAGGCGGCTTCGTGCTCGAAGGCGAGCTGACGATCTGGATCGACGGCGACGACACGCCCGTCACGCTTGGCCAGAACGACGCGTTCCAGTTGCCCGCGCACCAGCGGTTTCGTTACGCGAACCTGGGCGACACGCCGACGCGCGTGATCTGGGTGTTCACCTGAGTCGCTGGCGCGGCGGTCTGCCGGGCCGTTACGCCGCGCCGCCGGTTGCAGTACTGATCGACATCGCGCATGTGACGTGCCGCATGCCGATGTGTCCGGTTCGCCGCGATGCGGCACCGCCATACGAGACATGGAAAGGATGAGACATGGCTGACGTCGTTCCCGTGCTGGTCGATGAAGTCCGCGCATTCCGGCAGGCGCATCCCGAGATCCGTTATGTCGACCTGATCTGTCTGGACCTGCCGGGCCACTTCTACGGCAAGCGCTATCCGATCGATGCGCTCGAGAAGGTCGCGTCCGGTGCGCTGCTGAAGCTGCCGCAGAACTGCGTGCTGCTCGGCACGCAGGGCGGCCTCTACAAGATCGGCGATTACTGCTTCAACGACGGCGACCCCGACGCGCCGCGCCGTCTGATTCCCGGCACGCTGAAGCCGGTGCGCTGGGAGCGGCAGCCGCTCGCGCAGATGCTGATCAGCTCCGACGGCACGGATGCGCCGATCGAGTTCGAGCCGCGCGAGGTACTTGCGCGCGTGCTGCGGCGATTCGCGGCGCGCGGTATCCGGCCGGTCGTCGCGTTCGAACTCGAGTTCTATCTGTTTGCCGCGCAGCTCGCGGACGGGATGCCGCAGTATCCGCGCGACCGCCTGAGCGACGACCGCGACGATCAGCCGAACATGCACATCGAACGCCTGTCGCGGTTTTCCGACGTGCTGCACGAGATGGTGGAGGCCGCGCGCGAGCAGGGTGTCGACGCGACGGTGATCACGGCCGAGCTCGGGCCCGGCCAGTTCGAGATCAACTTCGGCCATACCGACGATGCGTTGCGCGCGGCCGACTGGTCGGCGCTGTTCTGCCGCAGCACGCGCGGCGTCGCGTTGCGGCACGGCTATCGCGCGAGCTTCATGGGCAAGCCGTACCTGCATGCGCCGGGCAGCGGGATGCATGTGCACGTTAGCCTGTACGACGAGGCGGGCCGCAACCTGCTCGCGGCGGACGGGCAGCGGCCGCTGCGGCATGCAGTGGCCGGCTGCCTCGCGCTGCTGCCGCACTGCATGCCGGTGTTCGCGCCGAATCACAATGCGTTTCGCCGCTACGGATCGATGGTGAACGCGGCGAGCCGTGCAAGCTGGGGCTTCGAGGATCGCGACGCGTGCATCAGGATTCCGGATTCGGATGCGCGCAATCTGCGCATCGAGCATCGGCTCGCGAGCGCGGACGCGAATCCGTACCTCGTGCTCGCGGCGATCCTGGCCGGGATGGAGCACGGGCTCGATGCGCGGCTCGAGCCGATCGCGTCGCTCAACGACGATCGCGGCAGCGGGATCGATTTTCCGAAGGAGATGCTGTCGGCCGTCGCGGCGATGCAGGATCACGCGGCCGTGCGCGACGGGCTCGGCAGCGAGTTCGTGATGGTGTATTGCGAGAACAAGCGGCAGGAGGAGCTGGATTTTCGCAACGAGATCGGTGCGCGCGAGTATCGGTGGTTTCTGTGAGCGCATGACGCGTGACCCCGCTGCGGGTCACGCGCGATCGGCATGGGTCGTCGCGATCGAATGCGCTCAATACTCGGACAGCGGGATCCAGCGATCGCCGTCTTTCACGTCGATGGCCGGCGTCGCGACAGGCGTCATGATCAGCAGTTCGGTCGGGCGTACCGACCAGACGACGGCGATCAGCGTCGAGTCGTCGACCGACGTTCCGTTCAGGTAGAGGCTCATGCCCTTGACGTTGGCCTTCATCACGCTCCAGTCGACCTTGTTCAGGCCGTCGATCGCGAGACGATAGAAGAAGTCGTAGTGGTCGTAGGCCGTTTGCACGTCGGTGCCGGTGCTGAAGAACCAGCCGTTCTCCTTGTTCTTGTACATGCACCAGCTTTGCGCCTGTTGCGCGAGCGTGCCGTTCGCGACGAGCGTCACGAGGTTGCTTCTCGCTTCGTCGACGGTCTTCGCCAGCCACGGCGTGAAGCCGCCCGCGGCCTTGACCTGCGCCGGCGTGCGGCCGGGTTTGCCCGCACGGGCGTTGTCTTCACCACGATATGCGTATTGCATGATGTGCCTCCGGTTCGATATGGATCGGTCTGGATGTGTCCGCGATGGGAGTGGACACGAGCACGATATCGGCGTCGAACGCGGGGAGAAATGGACCGAAGGTATGCGGGGCGTTATGGGGAGGGCGGCACGGGCGGAATGGCCCGGCTACGGTAGCGCGCGCCAAAAGCGGACCTCTTCGATCGGCACGCCGTCGATCTCGAACGTCTTGATGTCGCGCTCGGCGACGAAGCCCTCGCGTTCGTAGAACGCCTTCGCGCGACGATTTTCGACCAGCGCCCACAGCGACACCCATTCATGGCCGGCGTCATGCAGCGATCGGCATGCGTGAGCGATCAGCGCGGCGCCGATTCCCTGTCCGCAATGCGACGGATGCAGGTAGATCGCTTCGACCTCGCCCCAGGTGGCGTCCTTGTCGGCGTCGCGTGTCGGGCCATAGGCGATCCAGCCCGATGGCGTGTCTTCCGTGAAGGCGAGCGCGACACGCGGCCGCCCCGCATCGAGCGCATTGCGCCACGCGGCGGTGCGCTGTTCGACGGACAGCGCGGCGAGGAATGACGCAGGCATGATGCCCGGGTAGGTTGCTTGCCACGATGCGACGTGGATGTCGGCGATGATCGGCGCATCGGCGGACGTGGCGGCGCGGATGTTGATCGTCGTATTCGGTGCCATGCGTACTCCGCAACGAATATGGCGGGAAAGCGGGTGCCGCGCCGCGAAGCGATTCACGGCACGACACCCGGGCAGCGTTTACTCCCCGAGCTTCGCCGTCACGCACCCGGTGCTCGAGCATTCACGCTCGCGTTCGCGCAGGAACGACAGGCGCGATTGCGTCGCGTCGATCGCGCACTGGAGGTTCACGAGGTAGCCGTCGTCGCGCGTTTCGCTGCAGCGGTCGTCGCGCTGCTTCATCCACGCGAGCTGGCTCGTCTTCAGCTTCGCCTGCTGGTCGCCGCTCAGGTGCTTGCGCACGCGGCCGTACTGATCGTTCAGTTCGCGGTCGAGCTGCGAGAACTCGTTGCTGCTGCAGTACACCTGATCGAACGCGCTGCGCGGTTTCCCGCAGCCGGCTGCGTGCGCGGCGAACGGAACGGCAAGCGCGAGCAGCGCAAAGGATGCAAGCAGATTCTTTTTCTTCATGGTGGTGCTCCTCACTGGGTGAAAACCGTTGAAACCGCCGGCGCCAGCTGCTACCTGGCCGCCGCACACGCATCGATCCCGCCCGCGATCGCGGTGGCGAGACGCTGGATCGTCTCGCGCTGCGCGAGACGCTTTTCCTCGTCGGGATTGACGATCACGCCGGCCTCGACCAGCACGGCCGGAATCGGCGCGGTGCGCAGCACGACGAGATCGTCGAAGCGATGGATGCCGAGTTGCGGATCGATCAGCGGACGGTTCTCGCCCTTGATCGGCTGCGCGTGATACAGCGACGGCCGTTCGCCGGCCGCGATCAGCCGCTCCGCGATCGACTTCGCGCAACGCAGGCTTTCCGCATAGTGCGGATTGCGTTCCGACACGAACACGGCGAAACCGCGGAATTCGCGTTGCCGCCCCGCGTCGATGAACTGCTGCTGCATCGAATCGTGATGGATCGACACGAACAGGTTCGCGTCGGGCGCCTGCGTAGAACGCTGGTCGAGCGTGATCTCGCGGCCGTCGGCCGACGTGCGCAGCACGCGATCGCCATGCGCGGCGAGCTTCTCGGCGACGGAGGTGGACAGGTCGAGGTTGTACCGGTATTCGACGCGGCCGCTCGCACCGGTTGCACCCGGGCGGGCCGGCGTATGGCCGGTGTCGACGACGATGTAGCGGCCGGACGCGGGCTGCGCGTCCGGGCTGGCGGCATCGGCCGCATGCAGCGCCGGCGGCGCGGCCAGCAGCGGGGCGCACGCGAGCAAGCGCGCGGCGGCGCGAGCGAACGGGCGAAGGCGTCGAACGGTTCGGTGTGTCATTGTTGTTGTCGAGGAGGGGGCGGTGCGGCGAATGGCCCGCCACCGTCGGCCTGCTCAATGCAGTCGGAATGTCGCGCGATTATAGCGGTTGCCGGCGGCGCCGCAATGACGGAATGCGCGCCGCCGCGTGCGCCGGCGGCCGGCGCTCAGGCGAGCACGCGCCGGGCCGCGAGTACGCCCCAGTACGACGCTTCCTCGAACAGCGACAGCCCGGACAGATCCGCATGCGCGAACACGACGGGGCCGTCGGCCTCGCGCAGCGCGAGCAGCCCCGGCCGGCTCAGGAAGCCGACATCGGGTGTCGCCATCGCATGACCGCGCACGGTGATATCGAGCGCGCTCGCATGCTTCCACAGCTCGCGTCCGTACACGGCCTGCAGGTCGATCGCCGCCTGTTCGCGCAGCGCGTCGGGTTTCGCCTGCGCGAGCCAGCGGCGCGTGTCGTCCGGCGTGCGCGTGCTCAACGCCTGGTACGCGGAGAACACCGAGCGCGTCGGCGGCGACATCCGGATCAGCTGGTGCGTCGACACGACATAGCCGAGCCCCGCGCCGTCATAGACGACGTTGTCCCACGCGAGCGGTACGCCGGCTTCCTCGGCCGGCATCCCGTCGAGCAGGAAGTTCGACACGAGCCACGGCGCGCGCGGTGGCAGGTCGCGCGCGGGATCGAAGCCGTACGCGTGCAACTGCGGAAACACGCGCGTCGCGACGAACAGCGGCATCGCGCTGACGACGCGCCGCGCCTTCAGCGTGAACGTCGACAGCGTGCCGTCGTCGGCGACGCGTGCGCACAGCACGTCGACGCCGCCCGCGCGCTCGGTCGCGCGCACGGCGAAGCCGTCCCGCGACCACGCATTCGAACCGGTGCGCGCGGTGATCGAATCGCTCAGCTTCGTCACCATCGCATGCAGCCCGTCCGGCCAGGTCAGCACCGCGCCGTCGCTCGCGTTGCGCGCATGGCCGCCGCGTGCCGAGAAATAGTGGAGGCCGGCCCACGCCGATACATGCTCGTAGCCCGCGCCATAGTCGTCGCGGCAGCAGTAGTTCAGATACCAGTGCAGCGCGCTCGCGGTGTAACCCTCGTCGAGCAGCCACTGCTTGAACGAGCGCCGGTCGAGCGCACGCCAGCGCGCGTCGCGTGACGATTCCGCGATCGGGATGCAGAACACCTTGCGGCCGTCCGCGCCGCGCGCGGTGCGCAGGCCGTCCGTGTACGCGAAAAAGCGCGTTTGCTGCGCGAGCGCGTTGGCGTCGAGGCCGGTCGCCGGCACGATGCCGTCCTGCCACTCGCCGCGGATGAACAGCCGTTCGTCGGGCGCGTGCACGAGCACGCGTTCGTCGTACACGGGTTGCGCGGAGAACGGCGCCGACTCGATCACGCCGAGATCGGCGAGCATGTCGCGCAGATGCGCGGATTCGAGCGACGGCAGCGGCAGGTAGTGCGCGCCTTTCGGATAGCCGAGCTCGCCGAAGCGGCCGCCGGCCGCGTTGCCGCCGAATTCGGGGCCTGCGAGCACGACGAAGCGCGTATGACCGGCGCGCGCGAGCTGCCACGCGCACGACAGGCCGGCCGCGCCGGCGCCGAGGATCGCGACGTCGGTCTCGATCGTGCCGGACGGCGGCGGCAGCGCCGCGTGGTCGCGCAGCGCATGGCCTTCGCGCATGCCGGGGTAGCCGACGCGCGGCGTCGTCTCGATCCAGCCGGTGCGGCCGCACGCGGCGAGCGACGCGGCGGCGGACGCGACGATGAAGGTGCGGCGATCCATCAGCGCAGCACGTGCTTCCAGTCGTCGTCGAAGCGGCGCACGAGCGGCTGGTCGTTGAGTTCGTTCGGCGACATCGGCCGCGCCGGCATGTCGGCCGGGAAGTGGAACATCTCGACGGCCGTCTGCGCGTCGAGCCAGCGCGTCGGCACCGAATAGTGCGTCGGCACGGTGAAGTCGCGGCGCTTGCCGGCGATCACGAAACCCCAGTCGCCGAACGACGGCACGTAGCAGTGGTACGGCCACGTGTTGAGCCCGGCTTCGTGCAGCGTCGCGACGATCGTCCAGTACGCGTGCGGCGCGAAATACGGCGACGTCGACTGGATCACCGCATAGCCGTTTTCCGACAGGTGGCGCGCGAGCAGCCGGAACACCGGCACCGAATACAGCCGGCCGAGCCCGAAGTTGGTCGGGTCGGGGAAGTCGACGACGATCGCGTCGTACACGTCGGCGCTCGCTTCGAGCCAGCGCACCGCGTCGGCGTTGATCACCTGCACGCGCGGGTCCTTCAGCGAACCCTGGTTCAGCTTCACGAGCGGCACGGAGGTGGAGAACAGCTTCGTCATCGCCGGATCGAGATCGACGAGCGTGATCTGTTCGAGGTTGCGGTGCTTGAGCAGCTCGCGCACCGCGAGGCCGTCGCCGCCGCCGAGCACGAGCACGCGCTTCGCCCACGGCAGCGCTTCGATCGTCGGATGGATCAGCGCCTCGTGATAGCGATGCTCGTCGCGCGACGAGAACTGCAGGTTGCCGTTCAGGTACAGCCGCATGTCGTCGTGCCATTGCGTGAGCACGATGCGCTGATAGGGTGTGGTTTCCGAATAGACTGTCTCGTCGCCGTACACGCCGTGTTCGGCCCAGTGCGTGATGCGCTCCGACAGCGCGAAGCCGGCGACGAGCAGCCCGATCACGAGCGACGCGCGCATCAGCTTGCCGCGCACGTTGCGGATCTCGTCGCGGAACAGGTGCGTGGTCCACAGCGCGACGAACGCGTTGAGCAGCCCGAACAGGAAGCTCGTGCGCAACAGGCCGAGACGCGGCGCGAGCACGAGGGGGAAGATCAGCGACACGGCGAGCGAGCCGAGATAGTCGAAGGTCAGCACCTCGCTGACGGTATGGCGGAACGCCTGGCGGCGCTGCTGGAACGCACGCATCACGAGCGGGATCTCCATCCCGATCAGCAGGCCGAGCGCGAGCACGAGCGCGTAGAGCGCCGCGCGAAACGGCGCGGCCAGCCAGCCGAACACCGCGAACAGCAGCGCGGCCGACACGCCGCCGAGCAGGCCGACGAGCAGCTCGATGTCGACGAAGCGGTCGAGCACGTCGTCGTCCTCGACGAACTTCGCGAGCCACGAGCCGATCCCCATCGCGAACAGGTAGCAGCCGATCACCGACGAGAACTGCAGGATCGAATCGCCGAGCAGGTAGCTCGCCAGCGCGCTGCTGATCAGTTCGTAGCCGAGCCCGCACGACGCGAGCACGAGGATCGACAGGACGAGCGCGCGCTTATGCAGCATGGCGCGTCCGTTGTGCAGTGTTCGTCAATGTGGATATACTGGCGCGGCCATCCGTGGGGCGGCCGGGCGCGGGGCGGCGCGCCATGGGCCGACCGGAGAGGGGGCGGCGAAGCGAGCACAAAATCCGAGGAAAAGAATGAATAGTGCCTATCTTTATGCGGTCCATTTACTGTCGGCGTTCGTGCTGCTTTTTGTGTTCGCGGCAGTGTACCTGAAGGTCACCCCGTTCGACGAACTGGCACTGATCCGCGACGGCAACCCGGCCGCGACGCTGTCGTTCGGCGGCGCGCTGATCGGCTTCTGCCTGACGCTCGCCTCCAGCATCGCGCACAATTCGACACTCGGCGAAGTCGTGCTGTGGGCCATCGGCGCGATGGCCGTGCAGCTCGTCACCTACGCGGTGCTGACCCGCCTGATTGCCGGTATGAACCACGCGATCGAGGATCGCAACGTCGCGATGGGCGGCCTGATGGGCACCGCATCGCTCGTCGTCGGCATCATCAATGCCGCCTGCCTGACCTGACGCGCCACGCGTTCGAGGAGACCGACATGAGTCTGGGTTCGTTTATCCGCAAGCAGTTCATCGACGTCCTGCAATGGACGGAAGACGCCGACGGCGTGCTGGCCTGGCGCTATCCGATGGAAGACCAGGAGATCCAGTACGGCGGCCAGCTGACCGTGCGCGAAACGCAGGTCGCGATCTTCGTCAACGAAGGCAAGGTCGCCGACGTGTTCCAGCCCGGGCTGTACAAGCTGGAAACGCGCACGCTGCCGGTGCTCACGTACCTGAAGAACTGGGACAAGTTCTTTCAGTCGCCTTTCAAGTCGGACGTCTACTTCTTCAGCACCCGGCTGCAGCTCGGCCGGCGCTGGGGCACCGCGCAGCCGGTGACGATCCGCGATCGCGAATTCGGCTTCGTGCAGCTGCGTGCGTTCGGCATCTACTCGTACCGGATCGTCGATGCGGCCGCGTTCCACCGCGAGGTGAGCGGCACGCGCGCGCAGTACACGGTCGACGATCTCGAACAGCAGCTGCGCAACCTGGTCGTCACCGCGATGAGCACGACGTTCGGTTCGGCCGACGTGCCGTTCGTCGACATGGCCGCGAACCAGACGCTGCTGTCGCAACGCGTCGCCGAGGCGCTGGTGCCGGTGTTCACGCGCTACGGCCTCGCGCTCGATGCGTTCGCGGTCGAAAGCGTGTCGCTGCCGGCCGAGCTGCAGAAGGCGCTCGACCTGCGGATCGGCGCGGGGATGGCCGGGGATCTCGGCCGCGCGACGCAATACCAGACCGCGCAGGCGATCCCGCTGGCCGCGCAGAACCCGGGCGGCATCGCGGGAGTCGGCGCGGGGCTCGCGGCCGGCGCGGTGATCGGCCAGGCGATGGCCGGCCAGATCGCGGGCGCCGCGCACGCGGCGCCGCCCACGCCCGCCGCGGCACCGGTTGCGGCTGCGCAGCCGGCCGCACCGGCCGCCCCGACAGCATCGACCGAAGGGACCGACTACGTGCAGCGCCTCGAGCAGTTGAAGGCCCTGCTCGACAAGGGTCTCGTGACCGAAGAAGACTATTCGCGCGCGAAGGCGGAAATCCTCGCGAAGCTCACCCGGTAAGCGTCGCGCATGTTCAGTACTTCGTGCCCCCAGTGCGGCGCGCCGGTCGAGTTTCGCTCGGCGGCGGCGGTGATGGCCGTCTGCGCGTTCTGTCGCAGCACGCTGCTCAAGCGCGGCGCCGACGTCGAACGCTTCGGCGAACTCGCCACGGTGCTCGACGACGCGTCGCCGATCCAGATCGGCACGGCCGGACGTTACGGCAAGCGCGCGTTCACCGTGCTCGGCCGGATCCAGATGACCTACGACGCCGGCACGTGGAGCGAGTGGTACGTCGTGTTCGACGACGGCGCGTTCGGCTGGCTGTCGGATGCATCCGGCCAGTATGCGATCACGGTGCGCGAGCCCGACGATGCGTCCGGCGGCGCGTGGCCTGCGTTCGGCACGCTCGAACCCGGCATGCGGATCGATCACGGCGGGCGCGTCTATCTCGTGTCCGACGTGCGCACCGCACGCTGTACGGGCGGCGACGGCGAGTTGCCGTTCCGTGTCGATGCGGGCTGGGAGGCGCGCGTCGTCGACCTGCGCACCGGCAACGCGTTCGCGACCTACGACTATTCCGACGCCGATGCGAACGGCGGGCGCCCCGCCGTCTATACGGGCGAGGCACTGGCGTTCGACGCGCTCGCGTTCACCGGGCTGCGCGATGCAGAAACCGATACGCGCGAGAAACGCGGCGCGGCGATGGTGCCGTTCGCGTGCCCGAGCTGCGGCGCGCCGCTGTCGTATGCGCCGAACCTCGCCGACTACGTCGTGTGCGGCAGCTGCCACGCGGGCGTGCAATGCACGGCCGAGCAGCAGACCGTCTTCGCCGCGCAGCGCACGCTCGATGCGGTGAAGGGCGCGCTGGAGCTCGGTGCGACCGGCATGTTCGACGGCGTGAAGTACACGGTGATCGGCATGATGCGTTGCCGTGTGCCGGGCGACGACGAGACGTGGGACGAATACCTGCTGCTGAACCCGAAGCGCGGCTTCCTGTGGCTCGTGCAGAGCGAAGGGCGCTGGGAGCGCGTGCAGGTGCTCGATCACTGGCCGACGATCGGCGGCGAGTCCGACGTGACCGACGACGGCAAGACCTATCGACTGCGCGAGACGTACGACTCGGAAGTCGTGTACGTGGTCGGCGCGTTCAACTGGCGCGTACAGGTCGGCGACCGCACGTCGATCGCCGACTACGGCTGGCAGAAGGACAAGCTCACGCGCGAGCGCAGCGCCGCCGAGATCGTGTGGTCGCGCGCGCGCCCGCTGTCGGCCAGCGCGCTGGCCGAACGCTTCGCCACGCCGGCGCTCAAGACAACGGCCGTTGTGCCCGCAACGGGTTCGGCCGGGAAGTCGACGGGCCTCTTCGATGAAAAGTACCCGCACAGCTTCGCGCCGCTGCCGTTCGTGTTCAGCGCGTTGCTCGTGATCTTCAACATCGGCTCGCTGTTCTCGTTCAGCGGCCGCTCCGTCTTCGTGCTGGTCGGCCTGCTCGTGCTGTGGCTGCCTGAATGGCTGTGGAAGGGCTTCGCATCGGATGGGGGCAACACCTGATGCGTCATATCCTCTATGGGCTCTACGGGCTGATCGTCGTCACGTTGTTCAGCTGCACGTCGCTGGGCGGCAGCGGTTCGGGCGGCGTGAGCTCGGTCGGCAGCGGGTGGGGCAGTTCGTCGGCGCGCAGCGGCTACTCGTCGTACGGGTCGCACAAATGACGGCGCGCGAGTGCATCGCCCCGCCGCGCGCGACGCTCGGATCGCACGTGCTGGCCGATCTCGCCGGCATCGACGCGGCGCTGCTGCGCGATGCCGCGCGGCTCGAAGCGATTCTTGCCGACGCCGCGCAGCGGGCCGGCGCGCGCGTGATCGGCGCGCATTTCCATCATTTCGGCGGCGAGCACGGGGTGACGGGTGTCGTGCTGCTCGCGGAGTCGCACATCACGATTCATACGTGGCCCGAGCATGGCTTCGCGGCCGTCGACGCGTTCATGTGCGGTGCGGCGCGCGCGGCCGATGCAGTCGACGCGATCGCCGCCGCGCTCGGCACGCACGCGCAGGTCCGGCAGCAGGTCGCGCGCGGCGTCGCGTAAGCGGCGCTCAGCGCGGCAGCGCTTCGGCCTCGGCCCAGCGCTTGAACGAGTCGAGACGCCGGCGCGTGTGCACGAGATAGAACGCGCCGATCAGCGGTTCGAGCAGCCAGCGCAGCCACGCCGGCTGCGCGCGGAAGTGGTACGTGAACTTCACTTCCGTCGTGCCCGGGGTGCGCTCGGTGAAGTTCCAGCTGCCGCTGAAGCGTTCGAGCACCTTCGGCCCGTCGATCATCTCGACGGCCGCGACCTGCGGCGGACGGTACGAGATGTAGCGCGATACCATCGTCGCACCCGACTGGCTGCGGCAGAATGCGTCGACGCCGACGTCGGCCGTCATTCCGTCGGGCAGATAGGCGTCGGTGAGAAAGCTGTCCCACACGAGCCGCCGCGCGTAGTCCTGCGACCACGTGAAGAGGCGCCTGCGATCGACGCCGACGATCCGACTCACTGAAATCCTCATGATGGATGGCGGGCGCACCGGCGCGGATTGGGATGAAATCGAGTGTAACGCGCCAAAACCGCGCATTTCGTCAGACTTCGTCAAGTCGAGTGGGTGCTCGATTGACCTTCTCCGGGAATTCCCCTACGATCGAATCCATGCCTTCGGGAAAGACCCGAAGCGTTTCAATCTCTTGAGGGAGCCTCATGAGTACGCAACAGAACCGGCGCTTCGACGCGCTCGTTTTCATTGGTCGTTTCCAGCCTCCGCATCGTGGTCACCTGAACGTGCTGAAGTCGGCACTGAGCCGGGCCGAGCGCGTGTGCGTGCTGATCGGCTCGACCGACAAGCCCCGCACCATCAAGGATCCGTTCTCGTTCGACGAGCGCCGCCAGATGCTGGCTTCGCTGCTCGATGCGTCCGAACGCGAGCGCGTGACGATCGCGCCCGTGCAGGATTCGACGTACAACGACGGCGACTGGGTGCGCTGGGTGCAGGATGCCGTGGCCGACGCACTCGGCAGCATCGCGCAGCGCAAGGTCGGGCTGATCGGTCACGAGAAGGACGCCACGTCGTATTACCTGCGGATGTTCCCGCAATGGGAGCTCGTCGACGTCGATGCGACCGAAGACATTTCCGCCACCGAAATCCGCGACCAGTATTTCGCCGAACGCACCAACAGCTTCGTGCAATGGGCGGTGCCGGAACCCGTGTTCGGCTGGCTCGAGCGTTTCCGCACGCAGCCGGAATTCGCGCAGCTGAAGGCCGAGGCCGAGTTCATCGCCGCGTATCGCAAGGCATGGGCGGCCGCACCGTATCCGGTCACGTTCGTGACGGTCGACGCGGTGGTCGTGCACTCGGGCCATATCCTGCTCGTGCGCCGGCGCAGCGAACCGGGCCGCGGCCTGTGGGCGCTGCCGGGCGGCTTCGTGGAGCAGGACGAACGGCTCGACGCGGCATGCATCCGCGAGCTGCGCGAGGAAACCGGCTTGAAGCTGCCGGAGCCCGTGCTGCGCGGCTCGATCAAGGATCGCCAGGTGTTCGATCATCCGACCCGCTCGCTGCGCGGCCGCACGATCACGCATGCGTGCCTGTTCAACTTCCCGACCGGCGAGCTGCCGCGCGTGAAGGGCAGCGACGACGCCGACAAGGCGCGCTGGGTGCCGCTCAACGAATTCGCGCAGATGCGCAACGTGATGTTCGAGGATCACTTCGAGATCGCGTATCACTTCCTGGGGAAGCTGTGATCCGCTGATTCCCCGGATACCGGTCCGCTGCGACAGACGCGGCGGCACTTCAACGGCCTAGAGGAGCTCTAGCCATGCAAAACGATCCCGGCGGCTTTGCCGCGGTTCTCGCCAATCCGATCCTCAACACGGATTCGTACAAGGCTTCCCACTTCCTGCAATATCCGCCCGACGCGCAGGCGATGTTCTCGTACATCGAATCGCGCGGCGGCCGCTACGACCGCACGCTGTTCTTTGGTCTGCAGATGCTGCTGAAGGAATATCTGTGCCGGCCCGTCACGCACGCGATGATCGACGACGCGCGCGACTTCTTCGCGGTGCACGGCGAGCCGTTCAACGAGGACGGCTGGCGTCATGTCGTCGACCACTACGACGGCTATCTGCCCGTAAGGATTCGCGCGGTGCCGGAGGGTTCGATCGTGCCGGTGCACAACGTGCTGATGACCGTCGAATGCGATGACCCGAAGGTGTTCTGGCTCGCGTCGTATCTCGAGACGATGCTGCTGCGCGTGTGGTACCCGGTGACGGTCGCGACGCGCAGCTGGCACCTGCGGCAGACGATCCGCCACTTTCTCGAGAAGACCGACGACGATCTCGCGCAGTTGCCGTTCAAGCTGCACGATTTCGGCGCGCGCGGCGTATCGAGCGCGGAATCGGCCGCGATCGGCGGCGCAGCGCACCTCGTGAGCTTCATGGGTTCGGACACGGTGCTCGGCGTGCTGGCCGCGAACCGCTTCTATCGCGAGCCGATGGCCGCGTACTCGGTGCCGGCGGCCGAGCACAGCACGATCACGTCGTGGGGGCGTGAGCACGAAGCCGATGCGTACCGCAACATGATCAGCCGTTTCGGTCTGCCCGGCGCGATCGTGTCGGTCGTGTCGGACTCCTACGATCTGTTCGCCGCGCTTGAAATGTGGGGCGGTCCGCTGCGCCAGGCGGTGGTCGATTCGGGCGCGACGCTCGTCGTGCGTCCCGATTCGGGCGACCCGGTGACGATCGTGCTGCAGACCGTGCGTGCACTCGACGCATCGTTCGGCTCGACCGTGAACGGCAAGGGACGCCGCGTGCTGAACCGTGTACGCGTGATCCAGGGCGACGGCGTGGACGAGCTGTCGATCGGCGCGATCCTCGCCGCGCTCGACGATGCGGGCTACGCGGCCGGCAACGTCGTGTTCGGGATGGGCGGCGCGCTGCTGCAGCAGGTGAATCGCGATACGCAGCGCTTCGCGATGAAGTGCTCGGCGATCCGGCGCGACGGCGTCTGGCACGACGTCCGCAAGGATCCGGTCACCGATCAGGGCAAGCGCTCGAAGAAGGGGCGGCTCACGTTGCTGCGCAATCGGCGCACGGGCGAGTACCGGACGGTCGCGCTGCCGGTCGCATGGGACGATCGTGCGCTCGAAGGCGAGTGGGACGACGCGCTCGAAACGGTGTTCGACACGGGGCGGATGCTGGTCGATACGAGTTTCGCCGAGGTGCGGGCGAGGGCGCACGCGGCGGAGCGATGAGAGCGGCGGCGGCGGGGCGGCCATACGCCCCGCCTGCGGCGTTCATCATTGGTCGGCCAGTGTGCGGCCGCTGCGTTCGGCCACACGCGCCGCGTCCATCGCCCGCGCCAGCGCATCGAATACCGCCGGCCCCTTGCAGCGCGACACGTTGAAGCGCATGAACGACGTCGCGCTGTGCGACGCGCTGAATACATCACCTGGCGCGAGCACGACGTCGTGATCGAGCGCATGACGCGCGACGCGCGCCGCATCGAGCCCGTCCGGCAGCTCCGCCCACACGAACAGGCCGCCGCGCGGCTCCGTCCAGATCCCGAGCCCGGCGCGCGCGAGCCGTCGGATCGTTTCGCCCATCGCATCGGCCAGTTGCGCACGCAGGCTGTCGAGATGGCGCCGGTACGTGCCGTCGACCAGCAGCCGGTGCACGACGTTCGCGCCGATCTGCGCATTGCCGAACGACGTCGCGAGCTTCAGGTCGACGAGCGCGTCGATCCACTCGGGGCGTGCGGCGACATAGCCGCAGCGGATCGCGGCCGACAGCGTTTTCGAGAAGCTGCCGATCGACACGACGCGCGACAGCCCGTCGAACGCCGCGAGGCGCGGTGCGGGCGTGCTTTCGAAATCCGCGAAGATGTCGTCCTCGACGATCAGCAGGCCGTGTTCGGCCGCCAGCGTCAGCAGCCGGTGCGCGACCGGCGGCGCGAGCGTCGCGCCGGTCGGGTTGTGCAGTGCCGAGTTGGTGATGTACAGGCGCGGCCGGTGCTCGGCGAGCACCTGTTCGAAGCGCGCGAGATCGGGGCCGTTCGGTGTGTACGGCACGCTGACGATCCGCGCGCGATGCGCGCGCAGCAGCGCCTGGAAGTTGAAGTAGCACGGGTCGTCGAGCGCGACGGTGTCGCCCGGCTCCAGCAGCAGCCGGCACACGAGATCGAGCGCATGCGTGCCGCCGTCGGTCAGCATGATCTGCGCGGGCTCCGCCTGGACGCCGTGCTGCGCGAACCGCCACGCGAGCTGCTGGCGCAACGCGGGCAGCCCGAGCGGCGTCGCGTAGTCGGTCAGCGCGTCGGGTTCGTCGCGCGATACCGCGCGCAGCGCGCGGCGCAGGCTCTCGTCCGGCAGCCACGACGACGGCAGCCAGCCGCAGCCGGGCTTCACGGAGTTCGGCGCCGCCTCGAGCGACTGGCGCGACAGCCACAGCGGATCGAGCTCGCGATCGAGGCGCGGGCCGAGCTCGGCGAGCGCGAGCGGCGGCGCATGACCCGACACGTAGAAGCCGGAGCCGCGCCGCGCGACCAGGACGCCTTCGCTCGCGAGCCGCTCGTACGCATCGACGACGGTCGATTTCGACACGTGCAGCCCGTCGGCCATCATCCGGATCGACGGTACGCGCGCGCCGGGCATCAGCGCGCGGCTCGCGATCCGCGCGCGCAGCGTGTCCATCACGGTTTCCACGCGCGTGCGCGACGGCGCGGGCGGAGCAGGGCTTGGTACGGAGCGGCTCATGGCGGGAAGGAACTGTACGGTGGGTTGTCCAGTACAGTTTGTCGGAATTGTATTGGGCTGTAGCTTACGCGCTTTTCGCCGACGGCGGATCATCGGTCATCCACCCATTTTTCGACCAGGATTTTCCGTGCAAAAGACGACCGACGGATGGCTCAGCGGCCTGCTGGGCGTGATCATCTTCAGTGGCTCGCTGCCGGCGACGCGCATCGCGGTGCAGGGGCTCGACCCGCTGTTCCTCACGTTCGCGCGCGCGACGATCGCCGGCGTGCTCGGCCTGATCCTGCTCCTAGCGCTGAAGCAGAAACGGCCGACGCGCGCCGAGACCGTGTCGCTCGTCATCGTCGCGCTCGGGGTCGTGGTCGGTTTTCCGTTGCTGACCGCGCTCGCGCTCAAGCATGTGACGTCCGCGCATGCGATCGTGTTCGTCGGGCTGCTGCCGCTCGCGACCGCGCTGTTCGGCGTCTGGCGCGGCGGCGAACGGCCGCGGCTGCCGTTCTGGATCTTCTCGCTGGTCGGCAGCGGCGCGGTGGCCGCGTTCGCGCTGCGCAACGGCGGCAGCGCGTCGGTGGTGGGCGATGCGCTGATGCTGGCCGCGATCGTCGCGTGCGGGCTCGGCTATGCGGAAGGCGCGCGCCTGTCGCGCCAGCTCGGCGGCTGGCAGGTGATCTCGTGGGCGCTCGTGCTGTCGCTGCCGGTGATGCTGCCGCTCACGTGGTTCACGTGGCCCGCGACGTTCGACGGCGTCGACGCTGCCGCGCTGTGGGGGCTCGCGTACGTGTCGTTGTTCAGCATGCTGATCGGCTTCGTGTTCTGGTATCGCGGCCTCGCGCTCGGCGGGATCGCGGGCGTCGGCCAGTTGCAGCTGCTGCAGCCGTTCTTCGGCTTCCTGCTCGCGGCCGGGCTGCTGCACGAGACGGTGCCGCCGTCGATGCTCGCCGTGACGGTCGTGGTCGTCGCCTGCGTGGCCGGTGCGAAATATTTCTCGAAGATGGCGCCCGTGCAGCGCGCGGGCTGACGCGCGTGCGCGCGACGACGTGACGGGTGCCGCCCGTTCGCCGTCGCGCGCATGCGCGGCTTACCCCATCACCACGTTCGCGAGCCGGAACTGATACGCGGTCGCAGTCGTGCCGCCACCGCCGCCCGTCATCACGATGTCGGCGCGCTTGATCCCGAGCAGCGACAGTTCGGTGTTGATGTCGGACAGCACGGCCGAATTCATCACCGCGCCCTGTTCTATCTGCGACGCGGTGCCGATCCACAGCGTCGGCTTGAACTCGAACACGGCCTTCTGGCCCGGCACGATACCGGTCTTGTGCGCGAGCAGCCGATTGTCCTTGAAGACCGACGCGGTGATCGCCCCCTGGCTCAGGTCGTTGCGCAGCTGGATCTCGCGCGACGTCGGCGCCGGGCCGGCCAGCGCGAGCACGTTGCCCGACGTCGAGCGCGACACGTTGAAGAGCTGTCCGTTGTCCGCGCGCTTTTGCGGCATGTAGTTCCCGTCGGCATCGCTCGCGGAGACGGTCGTCAGCATCGGGAACACGAACGGATGGTTGTCGCCGCGTCCGCAGTTGGTGATGACCTTCCACGCGATCGCGAGCTCGTCGAAGTCCGTCGACACGTTCTTCTGGAAGATCACGATCTGGCTGTTGTTGACGTCGTTCGACAGGTTGACGAAGTTGAGATTGATGTCCATGAGTCACCTTGATTCGATTCGGATAACTGATTGATAAGGCGCCGGCCATGCGTTGCCGGCGCACGAACCGTTACGCCATCACCACGTTTTCCAGCCGGAACGTGAACGGCAGCGAGCGCGGGCCCGGGCCGCCGCCGGTCATCACGATGTCGGCGCTCGCGATGCCAAGCAGCGACAGTTCCGTGTTGATGTCGGAGATCACGGCGGAATTCATCAGCGCGCCCTGTTCGATCTGCGACGCGACGCCGATCCAGATCGTCGGCTTGAACTGGAACACGGCCTTCTGGCCCGGCGCGACGGACGTCTTGCGCGCGAGCGCGCTGCCGTCCTTGTAGATCGTCGCGTTGATCGCGCCAGCTGGCAGGTCGTTGCGCACCTGCACCTCGGCGCTCGCGCCCGGATCGCCGCCGAGCTGCAGCACGTCGCCCGAGCTGGAGCGCACGACCTGGAACACCTGGCCGTTGTTCGCGGTCTGCTGCGGCATGTAGTTGCCCCAGCTGTCGCTCGCGCTTACGCTCATCGTCATCGGGAACTTGAACGGATGGTTGTCGCCCTGGCCGCAGTTGCGGATCACCTTCCACGCGATCGCGAGTTCGTCGAAGTCGGTCGCCACGTTCTTCTGGAAGATCACGACGCTCGAGTTGTTCGCGTCGTTCGAGCGGTTGATCAGGTTCAGTTGGATATCCACGTCGTTGCTCCTTGAGTTTGAAAAAACGGCAGTCGGTCTGCCGCACACCTTTCCCGCCGGCCCGGCCGCGAGGCCGTGCCGTCAAGCCGGTCCAAACGGTATCGGGCGGCGCTACGCGCGCACGATGTGCTCGAGCGCGAACGCGAACGGCTGCGCGTCGGCACCGGTGCCGCCGCCCGTCATCACGATGTCCGCCGCGGCCACGCCCGCGAGCGGCAGCTGCGTGTTCGCGCTCGACATCACCGCCGCGTGCAGCGCGCGGCTTTCCTGCACCTGCGACGCCACGCCGATCCACAGCGTCGGCGTGAAGCGGAACACGGCCTTCTGCCCGGGCGCGACCGCTTCCTTCACCGCGATCAGCCGGCCCGCGCTGAACGCGTTGACGTTCACCGCGCCGCGCCGCATCCGGTTGACGACCTCGATGTCGCCCCCCGCTGCGTCGGCAGGGTCGGGCACGAGCCGGCCGCGTCCGGTCGGCTGCGGGTCCACGACGAAGCGCACGCCGGCGGGCGCGGTGACGCGCGGCGAGAAGTTGCCGTGCTCGTCGCCGAGCGCGACGTCGATGTCGGTCGAGTAGTCGAACGGGTGAAAGCAGTCGCGTCCGCAGTAGCGAATCACCTTCCACGCGATCGCGAATGCGTCGAGATCGGGAATCACGTCGCGCTGGAACAGCACGACTTCGCTGTTGCCGCGGTCGTTCGAGCGATTGATGAAGCGCAGCTTGATGTTCATGGCGCTTGCTCCTGATCGGGCGTGCCGCGTTCGTCGCGCAGCGTGCGGTCGGCCCACTGCGCAAGCGCGGGCGGCACGCCGTTCGCGAGCGACGCGACGTGCAGCGCATGCGCGCGCGCCTGGGCCTGCAGGTCGCCGGCGAAGCGGCCGAGCGCCATCGCGGCATCGGCCGGCCCGCGCGTGCGGCCGAGATCGTCGAGGTATTGCGCGGCGGCATCCGCCATCGCGCCCGCATGCTGCAGGTGGCTCTGCGTGAAGCGTGTGGCGAGATCCGCGTTCAGCGCCGCCAGCTCCTTGACCGCGGCGGCCGAACTGCCGAGCCCGAACCGTTCGAGCTGGCCGCGCCACAACGCGTCGGTCGCGGCCTGGCAGGCATCCGAGTAGCGGTGGCCGGCGAGCAGCGCGGTGTGCGCGAAGGCGCGCCACGCGGGGCCGCCGGGCGTGCCGCCGGTGCCGGTCGTCTGCGCGGTGAGCTTGCCGAACAGCTGGAGCGCGTCGGCGTGCGCGCGTTCCCATTGGGCGATGAACGTGGAGAACATGGCGATTCCTCGTGATGAAGGCGCGATGAAGGAGCAATGACGGCGCGATGGCGGCCGGGACGCGATTACTGACGCGCGGCGCCGAGGCGCTGCACCATCCGCATCACGGCGGCCATCTGCGGCGCGTCGCGGCGGTAGAAGCCCGGGTTGAGCGGATCGGCGCTCGTATAGCCCCAGAAATCCCAGCAGCCGAGCGGATTGACGGCCGATTTCTCGACTTGCGGATAGAGCACGATCAGCCGGTTCGTATCGGCGATCTCGTTGTAGCCGACGCCGCGAATCATCCTCTCGCCGACCGTCGCGACGTTCTGCACGCAGCCGTGGAACACCACGTGCACCGCGCAGGTCACGCGCTCGCAATCGGCCGGCACGTACGCATAGCCGGTATCGCCGAGCGACGCCGCGCGCCGCGGATCGAACGCGCGCTGGTCGAACGCCAGCAGCTTGCCGCCTGCCTGCGCGGCCGGCGGATTGAGCGGCTTGTCGGGCGTGCCGTAGATCCAGCGCACGATGTCGTGCGCCTGTTCGAAGCCGCAGTTGTCGATATACGGGCTCGCGTTCGCGCTGCACGCGTTGTCCTCGGGGCGGTTCGTGATGAACGCGTGTCCGGCGTCCGGCGATGCGCGGTACTGGAGGTTCGCGGCCGGCACCTGCGCGAGCGTGTAGAAGCGCGCGGTCTGGTCGACGACACGCGTCGACACCACCGTATCCTTCGCGCCGCTGAACACGTAGATGCGCTGGCCGCGCAGCGCGGCCGGATCGTCGATCTCGCCACGCTGCGCGAACGTGCGTGCGGCGCGCCACGCATCGGCCGCGGACGGCGCGGGGCCTATCGGCTGCATGCACAGCGTGGTTGCGGCCACCGCCGGCGGGATCAGCGGGTTCACGCCCGCGCAATAGAACGGCCCACCCGCGACGATGCCCGCGCCGATCAGCCGGCTCGAGAACGCGACGTCGAACTGCGCGGCCATGAAGCCGCCGGACGACAGCCCCGACACAGACGTGCGCTGCAGGTCGGCCGCATAGGCGGGCAACGGATCGGCGGAAGCGGCGACGGCGTACGGTGCGCCGGAAGCCACTGCGGCTGCGGCGGCGAACGCGACGCCGACGGTGCGCAGCGTGCGGCGCATGGCGAGCGAAACGGCGAAGCGGGGCGGCATCGTGCGGCCGGGCGAGCGGGTGATGTTCATGCGAGGCTCCTGTTGTCGTGGCGAATGGCGGATGACGAATCGTTGTAACGGATCGGGTGCGGCAAGACCGGACTTCAGCGACGGTTTCAGCTTACGGGTACGCGACGACTGGCGAAATGGCGCGAACGGCATGCGCGGCGACCCGTGACGTTCGGCCGGTGCGGCGTCACGGCGCTCAGGACAGAAACAGCGCGCGCTCGGCCTGGCGGCGCTTCGTGAGCCCCGCGAGCGGCTTGCCGCCGGCCTTGTTCCACACGAGGAACTGGTCGGCCGCACGCGCGCGCGCGCCGGCGTTCAGGTAGCGCAGCAGCGTCGACGAGCGCAGCCGTCCCGCGCCGAGATTGAAGACGAACGACATCAGCGCGTCGAACTGCTGCTGCGTGACCGGCACGTGCAGCAGCTTGCGCAGGTTCAGCTCGGCGCCGCGCAGGTCGCGGCGCAGCAGCGCCTCCGCTTCGGCGGGCGTGAGCGGGCGCGTGAAGCGCTCGTTCGGCAGGATCAGGTGCCCGTAGCCGATCGTCGGCTTGCCGACCGCGTCGAGATAGCGCGCGAGGCGCAGTCCCTCGAACTGCTTGATCAGCGCGATGCCCTGCGCACCGGTGCGTTCAGGCTGGTTCGCCATCGTCGTTCTCCTTGCTGCCCGGCCGTGCGCGCGGCACCAGGCGATGCGTGTATTCGTCGATCACGCGCATGATCGCTTCGGGCGGCGCGAGCGCCACGAACTGCATTTCGATGTCGATATGCTCGGTGTCGCGCTGCCGCGCGTTGCCCTGCGCGTCCTTTTTCGCCGAACGCGGCGCGAACGTCACGTAGAAGCGGCTGCGCTGGTCGTCGTTGCCCGCGACACCGCCGGCCGGCAGCGCCTCGGTGAAGTCGCCGCGCACGGTCAGGTGCACGACCATCCGGTCGAGCGCGAGCCCGCGCGGCGTGGCGAGCGCGACGAGCGGCACCGGCATCGTGTGCTCCGCGTCGAGCGCGACCGTGACCTCGCGCGGCGCGAGCAGGCCGTCGTCGCGCAGGTCGAAGAACTGGTCGAGCACGGCCGTGTACTGGTGCGCGAGCAACTGGTTCGCGGCGGCGGCGGCGTGCTGCATCCCGCGCGCGATCTCGTCGAGCGCGATGCCGCGCGGCGGCGGGCGCGCGTCGTCGGCCGGCATGCCGGGCGGAGGGGCGGGTGGCGCTGGCGGGGCAGGCGGCAGGCTGCCGGCGGACGCGTCGGGCGTGGTGGCCGCTGGGTCATGCGTGCCCGCTGCGGCGCCGGCCGGCCAGCCGGCGCCATCGGGCGGCACGTGGCGCGTAGGATCGGCGCCTATCGCCGCCGGTGCGGCGGCACCCGCGCCCGCGTCGGCATGGCCCGCTGCCGGCGCGGCCGCCGGCGGGACCGGCCCGTCGGGTTCGTGCCGGGCATTGCCGCCGCCCGGACGCGGATTCCCGTCGTCGTGCGTGCCGCCGTCCGCGCGGCGCGACCGTCTGAAGAGCCTGAACATGGCCGGCCTGCGCGCTTACGCGTGCGCCGGCTGCCGGGCATCCGCACCGGCGGCGGCCGGCGCGGCCGCGCTGCCGCCGGATCCGGACGCGTCGCCGACCAGCTTGCCGTCGGTCGGCGTCGCCGGCAGCGGCTTCACGTCCTTCGCGTTGCCTTCGGTGACCACCGGCTTGGTCGCGGCTTCGGTCAGGAAGTCGATCACGCGCATCAGTGCTTCGGGCGGCGACTGGCGCTTCACCTGCGTATGGATCGAGTATTTCGCGCGCGTGTCGGTGCTGCGCGTCTGCTCCGCCTTGTGCGACACGCGCCCCGACACGCTCACGCTGATCGGCCCCCAGCCGAACTTCGCCTGGAATTCGCCGCCGGCCTCGGTCGACGACGACGACTTCTCCGACTGCGTGATCTCCATCTCGAAGTCGATCGTGCCTTCCTCGATCGCGATGATCGGGTGGACGATCGCCGCGAGCAGCGGGATGCGCATGGTCTTCTGCACGACGCCTTTCGACACGCCGCTTTCGTCCACCAGCGTCTCGTCGTAGTCGAACTGGACGGCCACGGCCTTGCCGCCCTGGATGCAGACCTGCATCAGGAAATCCGCGTAGCTCTTCGCGGCCTGCGTCTGCGCGCTGATCATCGCCTTTAACGGGCCGGCGATCATTTGGTCCATGGGTAAAGCGTTAATGACCGAGCCGATGAAATTCGCGTCCATGAATAAACTCCTCTTCGTGTCGAAGACAACGGAAATTCGCTGTCGTTATTCACGTTAGGAAATTAAAAACGGTTACCCAATATGACGTCCGTCACGGCCGGCGGCCCGGGCCGGCCCGCGACGGGCATCGGCGCGCGTGGCGGGGGCCCGGCGCGGACGGATTAGGCCATTCGTCACGGAGCGACGAGCCTAGTGCGCGGTGCGTGAAACAGCGGTAAAAAAACGCCGGGTAGGGAAGTAAAAAAAACAAACCGAGCAGCCCGATTTCGAGGAAACCGCGCAATGAACGTTCTAATGATCGATAGCCCGCCGTTATTCGTCGCGGGTGTGGCGGACGTACTGTGTAAACGCGATGTCAACTGGCATGTGTGGTCGGCTCGCTGTCCCGAGGACGTCTTGCGCCTGCGCGATGCGTTGCTGCCCGAGACGGTGGAGGCAATCACGATCGAATGCGACGAGCACGCCGCGCGGCCGAGCTGGCCGAACGTGCTGCACGAGACGTTCGCCGGCGCGCCGTGGCTGTGCGTGGCGACGGCCGTGTGCCGCCGCACGATTGCCGATGCGCTGCTGGCGGGGGCCGCCGGCATCATCGACCGGCACGCGAGCGCCGACGAGTTCGCGGATGCGCTAGGCCGGGTGGCGGCCGGCGCGATCTACGTGCCGCCGAACGACGGCGGCGCGACGCAGGCGCGCCCGGGCGGCCTGCCGGCCGGCGACGATCGTGCGTTCGAGCGCCTCACGCCGCGCCAGCGCGACGTGCTGCGCCTGTTGGCCGAAGGCAAGTCGAACAAGCAGATCTGCCGCGTGCTGAACGTCGCGGAGGGCACGATCAAGAATCATCTGTATGCGCTGTTTCGCCAGATCGGCGTGAGCAACCGGACCGAGGCCGCATTGTGGCTCGCGCGCCACGTGTCGTCCGATTCATCCGGCTTCCCATTTGCGCCGGCCTGCCATGCGCCCGGCTGATGCGTGTGACGGGCGCACCGGCCGGGCCGGCGCGCGAGTTCGGCGTCGAGCTATTGCCGGGGCGCGTCGGGCGGGAGCGGATCGTCCGCGGCCGAGGGGACGGGATGGGCCGCGAGCATCGCGCGCGTGAACTCGGCGAGGCGCGCCCGGACGACGTCGGCGGACGCCGCGCCGTCGAGCGATTGCTGCAGGTCGAGCAGCCTCGCCGCCAGTTCGCCCTGCCATTGCGCGCGTTCGCCGGCCGCGCGCGCGCGATTCGCGGCGAGTGTCGCGCCGACCTCGGCCGAGCGATCGCCCTGCACGAGCGTCTCGAGCGTTTCGACGAGCCGCTGCAGCACGCGGTGCACGGCGGTCGCCGAGAAGCCGCCGAGCATCGCGAGCGCCGGCCGCCCGAAGCTGTGCATGCTGCCCTGCGCGAACAGTTGCGCCGGCAGCATCTCGACGAGGATCAGGCCGGCGATCACGCCGAGAATCAGCCGTGCACCGTATGATGCGTCGTACTTCGGATCGTAGGTTGACGCGGCGACATAGTGGTGCGCCTGGAACAGCGTCGCGAACGAGGCGCCGAGGCCTGCGCAGCACAGCAGGAACGTCGTGTTCCACAGCAGCTGCATGCCGTTGGATTGCAGGAAGCCGCGCTCGATGTTCTCGCCCGACACCTGCGGCGACAGGCTCGTCAGCACGACCGCGAGCAGGAAGCCGAGCGCCGAGCCAGTCAGCAGCCGGATCAGCGGGACCGGGCCGAGCCACGCGAACGGGTGCGCCTGGCGCCGGTGCATGTCGAGCAGCGTGACCGCTTGTGGCGTCGCGGGCGCGACGAGCGTCGCGAGCTTGCGGTGGATCGCGGCGAGCGCGTGCTGCTGCGCGGGCGCCAGCGGCGTGGCGGCCGATGCGCCGGCCGATGCGCCCGCCGAACAGGCGGCCGCGATCAGCGCCGCGAGCCGCGCGACGAGTTCGGGCTCGATCGGCAGCCCGTGATGGAGCGCATAGCGCGCCATCGCCTCGCATTCGTCGCACAGCTGCGCGGCGAGATCGTCTGGTGCGCGTGGCGCCGCCGGCATCGCCTGCCGTGCGCGCCAGCGGCCGAAGCGCGAGGCGCCCATGTCACGGTGTGCCGTCCGCGCCCGGCACGTCCACGTCGAACGCGTGGATTGCGACGCGTTCGCGATCCGAGCTCGACAGGTGACGCACGCACGGCGCTTCGGCGATGCGCTGCCAGCGCGTTCGCGTGCGGTCGACCGCGAACACGACGACTTCCTTCCGGCTGCGGCCGTCGTTGTGCGCGATGTATTGCAGCGAGTCGGGCACGTCGAACGCGCGATCGGTCGGATTCACGCCGTACGACAGCACGAAGTCGAGCACGAGTGCGCCGTCGTCGAGATGCGGCGGCTTGACGTCGTTGCCCGGATGCCGGCGCCATTTCAGGAAGTCGAGGCAGATGTCGATGCCGAACGGCGGCGCGTCACCGAGCCGGTTGTCGAAGCTGTCCGACAGGCGCGGGCCCTGGTACGGCGACGATGGCGGCGGCTCGGCCGTCACGCTTTGCGGTGACACGTCGCTCGTCTTCAGCACCGTCACGAGCGTGCCGTCGTCGAGCCGGAACGTGTGGGCGAGCGGCGTGTCGGGCGCATCGACCGATTTGCCGTAGTCGATCCACGATGTATGCCGCTTCGGCCAGATCGCGGCGCGGCGCGGCGCGTCGCCGTCGCCGTCGTCGTGCGCGAGCGGCGGCAGGAAATTGGTCGTCGCGAACGTGAAATTGAGCGATACGTATGGGCCGACGAGCATGCCGTTATCGGGCACGTCGGCCGCCGCCTCGTGCTTCACGAGCATCGCGACGGTGCCTGGCAGGAACACGATCGGCCCGTACTGTTGCACCGGAAAGCGATCTGCGATCGCGCCGATCGCGCGCCGCACCGGATCGAGCTGCAGGTCGACGAGCGCGTGGAGTTCGTCGACGTCGCGCAGCGCGTCCCACCGCACGTTCCAGTAGAACTCGGGCGCGGTCACGAACGTGACGGGCGGCGCATCGTCGTCTTGCGCGTCGCGACGCACGGCTTCGAATGCGCTCGACAGCGCGCCGCTCAGGTGATCGAGCGCGACCTGCTGCACGCGCGCCGCATAAGCTTCGAGATCTTCGTCGGGCGCACGCTTGGGTTTGCTGTCGCACGCATAGCGCACGGAAACGACTCGGACAGGCTGTTTCATGATCGGCTTCCTCTTTCTTCATGGCGGCGGCGCGGCGGGGCCACGCCGCCGCGGCTTCAGGTGGACGTGATGTCGGTGATCCAGAACCACGGGTTCGCGTACGGCCCGTCGACGACCTTCGCGACGGTTTGCCCGGGGCCCGGATCGAGCGTGCCGGGCACCCAGGTTTCATAGTGGATCGGCGAGAAATACAGGCGGCCGAACACGTAGTCGAACGCGATGCGCGCGATTGCCGCCGCGGAACAGCGTGTTCGTGCCGGCCGTGTATTCGACGTAGCCGGTCGTTTGCGTGTCGCCGCCGCGTCCGTTCGAATTCGCCTTGAACGTGCGCGCGTAGCGTTCGTACAGCTTTGCGCGCTCGGTGAGCCCGTCGAATGGGTCCGTCGGCGTGCCGTATCCGAACGTCGGCAGGTAGCGCGGCGCGTTCTGGTGGATCTGCCGCATCGCCCCAAGCACGTCGCTGCCGATATGGCGCCCGGGCGGACCGCGATCGACGACGCGCGCGGACGTAGCGATTTCGGACATCAGCGCCCGCAGCTCGGGCGGTGCGTCGAGCCGAGCGAACGGAATCGCGTACATCGGCAGCGTGCAGCCGGTCTGTTGCTTGCCCGCGCGCGGCGTATCGCCGGCATTCGCGATCAGGCTCAGCACGAACGTTTCCCACCGCAGCGACGCATTGAAGTCGAGGTTTGACATGGCGTGCTCCGTCGTCGGCATCAGGCCGGATCGCCGAGCGGGAAGCCCTTGGCCGCCCAATTGTTGAAGCAGGCAGTGCGGTCGTCGTTCGGCGCATAGGTCGCGAGCGTGCCGTCGAGCAGGCCGGCGATCGCGTGCGCGGTGCGCGCGAAGCGCAGCGCCTCGGACAACGCGATCACGAGCCGCGTGAGATCGGGCTTGAACGGCGCGAACTTCGATGCGTCTGCCGGCCGGACCTTCGACAGCGTCCACACGGCCTGATGGAGGTTGCTCGGATTGATCGCCGGCAACGGATCGGTCGCGTAGCCGAGCCAGCCGTACGAACCGTCGCCGCCGAGCGCCGTCGCGCCGGTCGGCGTGCCGCCCGGAAACGGCCGGATGTCGAACACGAAGGCCATGCCGCTCTGGCCGACGAAGCCGAGTGTGTACAGCGACGCGTCGACGGCGGGGCCGTCCTTCGCGGCTTGCCATGCGAGGTTCAGCAGCAGCGACACGCGAGGCGCGCCGGCGTCGTCATCGATCACGAGGTCGACGGCATGCCGCGTCGCGCGCGTGCCGTTCCGACGGATCGTGTCGCGGAGCGCCGCGAGATCGTCCTGGTAGTCACTGCCGGTGGTGAGTCGAAGTTGCACGATGTCCACTCCTGTCGATAACCCGGCGTCGCTCGGCCGTCGAGACGGCGCGCGGATCGAAGCGGACGCGCAGCCGTGTGGCCACTGTGCGCGGCGCACGGCGGGTGAACAATGCGGCGGAAGTCATGGCCATCGGTGTGACCGAACACCCGGGAAGCAGGCGCCGGATGCGGCCGACGCAGGCGGCGCAGGATGTGCGGCGGCGTCACGCGACGCGCATGCGTCGTGCGACTGCGCATGAAGGCTTGGCAACTTCGACGGCGTGCTTCATGCGTCGTCGAGCAGCACGCCTGCGCCGCGCCGAAAAACACAACGGCCAGGCTTGCCGGCAGCGGCAAGCCTGGCCGTTGGCGTTGCTGCCGCCGAACGCGTGTTGCTCGAATGTGTCGAGTGCGATCAGGGTACCGATCGCCTGCCGGCGGTGAATCAGCCGCGGCGTGCTTACGCGACGTGCGCGACGCCGTATTGCGATGACAGATAGCGCCGGATGTCGGCCGGCGAATCGATGAAGCGGCGGCCGTCGTGTTCGCGAATCGCGACTGCGTCGTCCTTCGGCGTGCGCCCGTCGCCGAGCACGAGCACCGGCGCCGACTGGTTGTCCTCGCCGATCAGCGCGACGATCGGCTGGCGCGGTCGCGGCGCGTCGATGTACTCGACCGCGACGACGTCGCGCAGCTGCGGATAGAAGCTCAGCAGCCCTTCGACGGCGACCGAGTCGCCGCAGTAGAACGGACCTCCGGAGTCCTTGAAAAAGCCGGGACGGAGAATGAACAGCGTGTCTTTCATGATGATCTCGCTATCGGTGGTGGTTGAACGTTGAAGTAAAAGGGTCGTGCGCGGTGAAGCAGGTGGCGCACGTGGCGTCGTCAGAATTCAGGCTTCCGCGAGCACGGCGGCGGCCGCGGCGGCGCGCATTCTCGCGAAGCCGGCGTCGAGGTCGGCGATCATGTCGTCCGGATGCTCGAGCCCCGCGTGAATGCGCAGCAGCGGGCCGGCCGCGTTCCATTGCGTCGCGGTGCGCCGGCGCGACGGATTCGACGGGATGATCAGGCTTTCGAAGCCACCCCAGCTGTAGCCCATGCCGAAGCACGTCATGCCGTCGAGCAGTGCGCGCACCGCATCGTCGGGCTGCGGATGCAGCACCAGGCCGAACAACCCGCACGCCCCCGTGAAATCGCGCTGCCACAGCGCGTGGCCGGCGTCGCCCGGCCGCGCCGGATACAGGATCTGCGCGACTTCCGGCTGACGCGCGAGCCAGTCGGTCAGCACCTGCGCATTGCGCTGGTGGCGTTCGAGGCGCACCGACAGCGTGCGCAGCCCGCGCAGCGCGAGATACGCATCGTCGCCGCTGACGGTCATCCCGAGCTGCCGGTAGCAGCGCGTCACCTGCTGCGCGAGCGCTTCGGTCGTCAGGATCACGCCCATCAGCACGTCGGAGTGTCCGGCGATGTATTTGGTCGCCGCGTGGATCGACACGTCGACGCCGTGCGAGAACGAGCGGAAATTCAGCGGCGTGCCCCACGTGTTGTCGAGCAGCACGACCGCGCCGTGCCGGTGCGCGACGCGGCAGATCGCGGGGATGTCCTGCACCTCGAACGTCAGTGAGCCCGGCGATTCGGTAAACACCGCGCGCGTGTTCGGCCGCATCAGCGACGCGATGCCGGCGCCGATCGACGGATCGTAGTAGGTCGTCTCGATGCCGAGGCGGGCGAGCGTTTCGTCGCAGAACGAGCGGGTCGGGTCGTACACCGAATCGGCCATCAGCAGGTGATCGCCGGGATTCAGCACCGCGAGCAGCGCGGTTGTGATCGCGCTGAGCCCGCTCGGCGTCAGCAGCGCGGCATGTGCGCCCTCGAGGCGTGCCAGCGCCTTTTCGAGCGCCCGCGTGGTCGGGCTGCCGTGGCGTCCATATGCGAGCGGCGTGCCGCGCACGGCATCGAGCGCGTCGGTGCCGTGAAAGAGCAGCGTCGACTGGCGGTACACGGGCGGGTTCACCGGCGAGCCGGGCTGGCCGTGCGAGCGGCCTTCGTGAGCGAGCAGGGTGTCGGGCGAATGGAGGGAGGTCAAGATGGCGTCCTTTGAAGTTCGGTGGAATCGGAGCGAGGCCGTCGCGCGGTCAGTGCAGGATCTTGTCGAGGAAGTCGCGTGCGCGTTCGGAGCGCGGCGCGGCGAAGAACGCATCGCTCGCCGCATCCTCGACCACCGCGCCCTGGTCCATGAAGATCACGCGATGCGCGACCTTTCTCGCGAAGCCCATCTCGTGCGTGACGCACACCATCGTCATGCCGTCGCGCGCGAGCTCGACCATCACGTCGAGCACTTCGTTGATCATCTCGGGGTCGAGCGCGGAAGTCGGTTCGTCGAACAGCATCGCGACCGGGTTCATCGACAGCGCGCGTGCAATCGCGACGCGTTGCTGCTGCCCGCCGGACAATTGCCCCGGATACTTGTTCGCATGCGCCTTCAGGCCGACGCGATCGAGCAGCTTCATCGCGTTGTCGAGCGCTTCGTCCTTGCGGCGGCCGAGCACCTTGACCTGCGCGAGCGTCAGGTTGTCGGTGATCGACAGGTGCGGGAACAGCTCGAAATGCTGGAACACCATGCCGACCCGCGCGCGCAGTTGCGCGAGTTTCGCGGCGGGATCGCCGAGCCGCGTGCCGTCGACGACGATGCTGCCTTTCTGGAACGGCTCGAGGCCGTTGATCGTCTTGATCAGCGTCGACTTGCCGGAGCCCGACGGCCCGCAGACGACGACTACTTCGCCTTTCGATACCGCCGCGCTGCATGCGGAAAGGACCTGATGCTTGCCATACCACTTGGAAACGTTGTCGAGCGTGATCATGGGTTGTCCGTGGTGGAGGTTCGGGTTGAATGAGATGCGCAGGCTCAATGCGCGGACGGCAGCGACAGGCGCGTTTCGACGCGGCCCTGCAGCCGCGTGAGCAGCGTGCTCAGCACCCAGTAGAGCGCGGCGGCGGCGAGGTACAGCGGCAGCGGCTGGAACGTCGCGGCGATGACTTCCTGCGTCGAGCGCAGCAGCTCGGTGACGGTGATCACCGACACGAGCGACGTGTCCTTGATCAGGCTGATCAGCGTGTTGCCGAGGCTCGGCACCGCGAGGCGCAGCGCTTGCGGGCAGACGATGTAGCGCAGCGTCTGCACGTGCGTGAGGCCGAGGCTGTGCGCGGCCGCCCATTGCCCGCGGCCGATGCCGAGGATCGCGCCGCGCATGCTTTCCGACAGGTACGCGCCGGCGTTGAGCGTCAGCGTGAAGATGCCGGCCGTCGTCGGATCGAGCGTGATGCCGAGATCGGGCAGCCCGTAGTAGACGACGAACATCTGTACGAGCAGCGGCGTGCCGCGCATCAGGCTGACGTAGCCCTGCGCGAGACGGGATGCGAGCCGGTTGCTGCCGATGCGCATGATCGCGACCACGAGCCCGACGACGAGGCCGAGCGCCATCGACGCCACCGCGAACTTCAGCGTGAGCAGCGCGCCCTTCATCATCACGGGCAGGGTATGAATGACCAGATCGAATGCTTCCATCGCGTGTCTCCTGATTGTGTGTCGTGTGCCGCCGAGGGGCCGGGCCCGCGCGTTCGGGCGCGCGGGCGCGTGACGGCTGCGTTATTGCGCGACCGGCCGCGTCGTGTCCGTGCCGAACCACTGCATCGAGATCTTCTTCAGCGTGCCGTCCTGCTGCAGCGACGCGACTGCGTCGTCGATCGCCTTCGCGAACTTCGGATTGCCCTTGCGGAACGGGATGCCCATCCGGTCCTCGCCGCCGGCGAGCACGGAGCCGGGCCGCAGCGGCAGGTGCGAGTTCTTGATCAGGTAGCTCAGCATCAGGCGGTCGTTGACCGCCGCGTCGATGCGTCCCGCCGCGAGGTCGCGCAGGTTTTCCGGCGTGCCCGGATAGACCTGCAGATCGATTGCGGGCACCGTCTTCACGAGATCGACGTAGTTGCTGCCCATCGTCACGCCGACCTTCTTGCCCTTCAGCTCGTCGAGCGACTTGAACGCACGCGTGTCGTTCCGGCGTTGCAGCAGCTGCGCGGACGAAAACACGTACGGCATGCTGAAGTCGAGCGCCTGCTGGCGCGACGGCGTGATTGCGACCTGGTTCACGATCACGTCGAACTTGCCGGCCTGCAGCCCGGCGAGAATCCCGCTCCATTCGGTCGTGACGAACTGCGGCTTCACGCCGAGCCGCGCGGCGACCGCCTTCGCGACGTCGACGTCGAATCCTTCGAGTTGTCCTTCTGCATTGCGGTAGTCGAACGGCGGGTAGGTGCCTTCGAGTGCGATCTTCAGCACGCCGGCCTGCTTGACGGTGTCGAGCAGATCCGCCGCGTGCGACGCCGTGGCCGCCACGCAGAGGAGGGCGGCGGCGAGGCCGTGCTTGAGCGTCGGGGTGAAGGGTTTCATGGTTGTCTCCGGGTGTTGTCGAAACGTCGTTGTCGAAATTTTTGGGCGTATGTATCCGCGGCGACGGGCAGTGTCGCCGTTGGGCAGCAGGCCGCAGTGGAAGGCGGCGCGGGAGAGGTGCGGCGAGAGACGGCGCGAGCCGTTTGCCGCGATGCGTTACGGCATGCGTTCGCGCACGGTGGCGTAACGGTGCGCGGCGAGGAGTTCAAGCATCGTGTTCATGAGTGCCCGTGCGGCTTGCGAGTGGGGTAGACCGGCTGCATCGTCGATGCGTATCCGGTGACGCAAATGCTGAACGACTGAGGGCAATCTTAGTTTTGTCAAAAAGGAAAGTGCTTCCAAAAATGCACGGACTTTCCACGCGGCGTGGAATGTTTTTCTCCGTGCATCGAACACGGTGCAGGCGATCTGCTGCGGTTGCACGGGATGCGCAGCATCAGGTGCTACGCCGTGCTCGAGCGGTTGCTCCGAGCACTCATCGCCGAAAAGCAAAACGGCCAGGCATGCCGGTAGCGGCAAGCCTGGCCGTTGGCGTCCGGTCAGTCGAACGCGGCGCGAAGGCGCGTGCGTGTTACTCGAACGTTTCGAGCGCGAGCAGTTCGCCGATCGTCTGCCGGCGGCGGATCAGCCGCGGCGTGCCGTGATCGACCAGCACTTCAGGCGCGAGCGGCCGGCTGTTGTAGTTCGAGGACATCGATGCGCCATATGCGCCCGCATCGTGCAGGAACAGCAGGTCGCCGATCTGCGGTTGCGCGAGCTTGCGGTGCGTGACTACGCCGCCCGCGTCCTGCGTGAACACGTCGCCGGATTCGCACAGCGGCCCCGCGATCGCGATGTCGACGAGCGGCCGGCCGGCCGGCAGCGCGCCGTCCGGGGCATGCACGGACACCGCGTGGTAGCTGCCGTACATCGACGGACGCATCAGGTCGTTGAAGCCCGCGTCGATCAGCACGAAGTCGTGCTTCGGCCGGTGGTTCACGGCCTGCACTTCGGTGACGAGCGTGCCGGCCTCGGCGACGAGGAAGCGGCCCGGCTCGATCTCGATGCGCACCGCATGGCCGAGATGCCGTTCGATCCGCTTGCGCGCGGCATCCCACTGGCTGAAGTAGTGGCCGACGTCCACGCGCGGCTCGCCGTCGCGATACGGAATCGACAGCCCGCCGCCGGCAGAGATCGCTTCGATGTCGTGGCCGAGCGACGTGACGAGGTCGACCATCGCGTCGCACACCTGCGACAAGTGGCCATAGTCGACGCCCGAGCCGATATGCATGTGGATGCCGACCAGCTTCAGCCCGTACTGGCGCACGATTTCGATCGCGCGCGGCACGTCGTCGATCCAGATCCCGTGCTTGCTCTGCGGGCCGCCGGTATTGGTCTTGTTGCTGTGGCCGTGGCCGAAGCCGGGATTCACGCGCAGCCACACGCGATGGCCGGGCGCATGCTCGCCGACGCGTGCCAGCATGTCGAGCGAGCCGGCGTTCACGGTCACGCCGTGCTTCAGCACGGCGGCGAGCGTCGGACGGTCGATCAGGTCGGCCGTGAACACGACGCCTTCCGGATCGCCGGAAGCAGGACCGCCTGCCGGACTGAACCCCGCCGCGAGGCTGCGCTCGATCTCGCCGAGCGACACGGCGTCGACGCACACGCGTTCATCGCGCATCAGCTTCAGGATATGCAGGTTCGAGTTCGCTTTCTGCGCGTAGCGGATCACGTCGAACTGACGCAGTTGGGCGATGCGGTCGCGAATGACGTCGGCGTCGTACACCCACAGCGGGGTGCCGTATTGCTGGGCGAGCGTCGCGAGCTGGCGGGAATCGAGGGACATGGCGGAGGAACCGGAGCGAATGAACGGACAGCCTGAATGATGCGCCTGTTCATCTATCCAGTAAAATGCCTGATTATCGATATTCGATTCATTTCTGATATGGACGGACATGCTTACACACCGGCACATCGAGGTTTTCCGCGCGCTGATGGTCACCGGCAGCACGACGCGTGCGGCCGAGATGCTCTATACGTCGCAGCCCACGATCAGCCGTGAACTCGCGCGGATGGAGCAGGTGATCGGCTTCGCGCTGTTCGAGCGCTCGCATGGCCGGCTGCGGCCGACGATGGCCGCGCTCACGCTGTTCGACGACGTGCGGCTCGCGTATGTGGGGCTCGAGCGTGTCGCGGCGACGGCCGCGCGGCTGCGCGAGTTTCGCGACGGGCAGCTATCGGTGATCGCGTTGCCGGCGTTTTCGCACGCGATCCTGCCGGGCGCCTGCCGGCGCTTTCATGACGCGCATGCGGGCGTCAGCGTGTCGGTCGCGACGCAGGAGTCGCCGGTGCTCGAAGAGTGGCTGACCGCGCAGCGCTACGATCTCGGGCTGACTGAACACGACGTCGCGCCGGCCGGCACCGTGCTTACGCCGCTGCTCGAAGTCGACGAGGTGTGCGTGCTGCCCGACGGCCATCCGCTGCTCGCGCGGCGCGCGATCGATCTCGCGGATCTCGCCGATCGTCCGTTCGTGAGCCTGTCGCTGAACGACCCGTACCGGATCCTGATCGACGAGGCGTTCGCGCAGCTCGGCGTCGCGCCGCGTTCGGTGGTCGAGACGCCGTCGGCCGTGTCGGTGTGCGCGTTCGTGCGGCAGGGGCTCGGCGCCGCGATCGTCAATCCGCTGACCGCGCTCGATTTCGTCGGGCGCGACCTGCACGTGCGGCCGCTCACGCGCTCGTTTCCGTATCGCGTCAGCGTGATCGTGCCCGAGCACCGGCCGAAGAGCCTGCTCGTCGACGCCTTCGCCGATGCGCTGCGCGGCGAAGCGAAGGCGATTCGCGAACGGCTCGCCGCGCTGCCCGGCTGACGCCGGCAGTATGATGGGCGTTTCGATGTGCGTTCGATGTGCGATTTGCCGCGCACGGCGTCCTCCTCCTCGTCACCTTCACGGCAACGGAACCCGTCATGACCGACGCTTCGTATTCTCTCGAACAACCGACGCTTGTCGGCGAGCGCATCGTGTTGCGGCCGCTCGAGGCAACCGACCGGCAGGCGCTGCTCGACGCTGCAGCGGACGGTGAACTATGGAATCTGAAGGTCACGGTCGTGCCGGGCCAGGACACGGTCGACGCCTATATCGACACCGCGCTGCAAGGCCGCGCGGCCGGCACGGTGATGCCGTTCGTGATCGTCGAGCGTGCGTCGGGCCGCGCGATTGGCAGCACGCGTTTCTGGAAGATCGACCGTAACAATCGCAAGCTCGAGATCGGCCATACGTGGCTGCGCGAATCGGCGCAGCGCACGCGCGCGAATACCGAAGCGAAATGGTTGTTGCTCGCGTATGCGTTCGACACGCTGCACTGCGTGCGCGTGCAGTTCACGACCGACGAACTGAACGAGAAGTCACGCGCGGCGATTCTGCGGCTCGGCGCGAAGCAGGAAGGGATCGTGCGTCACGAACGGATCATGCCCGACGGCCGCAAGCGCAATTCGGTGCGCTTCAGCATCATCGACGACGAATGGCCCGAGGTGAGCGAGCGGTTGCGGGCGAAGCTCGCGACGTAACGCGAAGCGGGTGCCGCAGGCGTCGCGCCGCCGGAGAGGGGAACGGCGACGCGACGAGCGGGAAGCGGAGTGCCGCGCAGGTTGCGCGGCGGTTATCGCGTGACTCGCGTGACCGGCGTTACTGCGCCGATGCGAGGTGATGACGCTGCGCGAGCTTCTGCGCTTCCGCGTAGTGGGCCTGCAGGATCGGCAGCGACTGGCGTGCGACTTCCTTCAGCTTCGTGTCGCGGCCCGAGGCGATTTCGGCCTGGAATGCCGAGATCGTCTTCTGCTGGCCGGCGAGCGCGACCTGCTCGATGTACGCCTTGTCGAATTCCGCGCCGCGTAGCGTCTTGATGCTGTCCAGCACGGTCGTGTCGGGGTCGTTGGCCGGCACGTCGATGCCGCGCGGGCTGGCCGCGCGCATCGACTGGATGATCTTCGCGTCGTCGGTCGACACGCGTTGCGCGAACGCCTTCACCTGGCTGTCCGACGTGCGCGAATCGGCGATGCGTGCGGCGTCGCGCTGCGTCGACACGGTTTTCGTGCCGTCCGTGATGAAGGTCTGGTCGGCTTCGTGGATGCGCGTTTGCGTGGCGGCGGTCGGTGCGGCCGGCGCCGGTTGCGCGGTTTGCGCGGTCGCCGTCACGGCGACGAGAAGCAGGCCAGCGGCAGACAATGCAAGGCGCGAGATTTGGGGAAAGCGGTTCATGGGACCTCCTGTCGATCGGGGCTCTGATTAATGGGCGGATCGCGTGATCCGCGGCTGTGCGAGAGACCGGGCGCGCCCGGGCCGGACTCGTTCGCCGCTCTGCCGCGGCGGCGTTCGAAGTGTTTCCCGGCCCGACTGATTCTAGGAGAGCGCTCCCGTAGCAGGTGCAACCGCGCTGTGGTTTGTGTAACGGTTGGTAAGACCAATCGAGGGGTGTGCGCGCGGACAGGTAGGGCGTACCTGTCGCACGCATCGTGGCGGCAATTTTTGCGTGCGCGACGCGCATGCAATGGATGCGATGTGCGCACGTGTCATCGGCGTTTCATCGATCGGTGTTTCATCGTCTTGCGGGCAGGGGATCGGGTGGGTGCGTCGCGATGTGTCGAATCAGAGCGCGCCATTCGCACCACACCGTCAAACGCGATCGAGCAGTGCGTCGAGACGCGGCAGCAATGGCGTTGCGCAATGCGCCTGCAACGCGTCGGGGGCCGTGTAACCCCATGCGACGCCCTGGAATGCGATGCGCGCACGGCGCGCCGCTTCGGCATCGCGGATTTCATCGCCGACATACAGCACGTCGTCGGGCTGCATGCCCGCTTCGCGCACGAGCGCACGCAGCCGGCGCGCCTTGCCGAACAGCGGAATGCCGCAGGCGAACGTATCGACGCATCGGCTCGCGTGCGGGCCGAGCCGGTCGCGCACGATGTCCTCGCTGTTCGACGTCGCGATCGCGATGCGGATGCCGCGCGCGGCGAGCGCGTCGAAAGTTGCGTCGACGCCCGGGAACAGCTTCACGTGCGCGATGCGCGGCCGCATCAGCCGACGCATGTCGATCGTCACGCTCGGCACTTTCCACATCGGCACCTCGAGCGCGCGGATGATTTCGCGTGCCGACATCCCGCGCAGCGCGGGGCGCAACTCGGGCGTCGCGTCGCGAAAGCCGTGCATGCGCGACGCTTCGGTGAGCGCCGCGAGAAAGCAGTCGAGCGAATCGGCGAGGGTGCCGTCGAAGTCGAACGCGATGAGTCGATAGGGCATGAAGTGATGCGGCAAGTTCGTCGAGCCGCCGACGATATCACTGAATTCAGCTTCGTTGCCTGCACGACGGGTCGCGCATGATGCGGGTGATCGGCAGCAGGAAGGTGGGGCGATTGACGCTACGCGTAGTGATAGCGGCAGGACACGATGCTGATCTGAAGATCGTCCGCTTCGTAGACGAGACGGTTCGTATCGTCGATGCGGCGTGACCAGAAACCGGACAGATTGGCCTTCAGCGGTTCGGGTTTGCCGATGCCTTCGAACGGCGTCCGTTGGGCTTCGCGAATGAGCTGGTTGATGCGCTTGAGCGTCTTGCGATCTTGCCCTTGCCAATAAACGTAGTCGTCCCACGCGTCGGAAGTAAAGGGCACGCGGCGTACGCTCATTCATCGTCCTCCGCCAGCTTGTGCTCTTTCGCCTTGCCCTTGCGCAATTGCGCGATCGAGCGTTCGAGGTGGGCGACGTTGGCCGGCGAGCGGAGCAGGTGAACCGTCTCCATCAGGCTGTCGTAGTATTCCTGCGACATGATGACGGCGTTCGGCGCGTCGCGACGTGTGATGAGCGTCACATCCGCGTCGTCGACGACCTGGTCGATGACCGTCTTGAGATTGCCGCGGGCATCCGAAAAGTGAATCGTGCGCATGATTGACTTGACTCCACTTGTACTCTAAACCGTACAGGTATAGCACGGGCGAGTTTATTGTACAGAATGTTGTACATGTCGAGTTCGGCCTCGCTTGTCGCCCACCCCGCGCCGCGCTATCGTTGCTGCTCCGCCCGACCCGACCGGAGAGCCGACGTGCCCGCAGCCCCAACCGCCACGCTGAGATTTTCCACCGACAAGCGCGAACTCGACATCGACGCGATCTTCGACTTCCTGCATCGCGACGCGTACTGGTCGCAGGGTATTCCGCGCGACGTCGTCGAGCGTGCGATCGACGGCTCGCTGTGCTTCGGCGCGTATGTCGGCGACCGGCTCGTCGGGTTTGCGCGGCTCGTGACCGATCACGCGACGTTTGCGTACCTCTGCGACGTATTCGTGATGCCCGCCGAGCGCGGCAACGGCTACGGCCGTGCGCTGATCGATCACGTGTTCGCGCAGCCGATGGTGCAAGGCCTGCGCCGCATCATGCTCGCGACGACCGATGCGCATGAGCTGTACCGGCCGGTCGGGTTCGGGCCGCCCGCGAATCCCGAGCGGCTGATGGAGATCCGCCGCCCCGACATCTACGCGAAGCGCTGACGCGCGGCGAGCGCATACAATACGCGCTTTCGTTTTTGCCGAAGGAAAGCACATCATGACCGAACAGGAAGCCGAACAGCTCGCCACGCATCGTCACTACAAGGGCGGGCTGTATCGCTACATCGGCGTCGCCCGTCACTCCGAAACCGAGGAATCGGTGGTCGTGTACGAGCATCTGTGGCCGCACGCGCGCGGCCTGTGGGTACGCCCGGAAGCGATGTTCAACGAGAACCTGCCGGATGGCACCCCGCGTTTTCGCAAGCTGCGCGACTGAGCGGTAGGCGGCCGGCAACGAGCGCGTCGCCGCACACGTGGAAGCGGCAAGCGGCAAACCCCACGCGCATCGCCGACGCTCGGCGCTCGGCGTGAATCCGCCGGCCTCAAGCGCCGGCCAGCGCCTTCGTCAATTCGGGCGGCGCGTGCGCGACCGTCACGTCCGGCGTGCCATGCCACGCCGCCAGTCGCTTCACGGCCTTCGCGACGTCGGCAGCGATTCCCGTGCCGAACCGCACGCCCGGCTCGACATGCACGGCCTTCAACTCGAACGTGCCGAGCATGCGATGCGCTTTCGCGTCGACGCGCCCGATCAGCCGGCCGCGATGCAGCACCGGCAGGCAGAAATAGCCATAACGCCGCTTGTGCGCCGGCGTATAGCACTCAATCGTGTAGTCGAACCCGAACAGCGTCGACGCACGCCGGCGGTCCCACACCACCGGATCGAACGGCGACAGCAGCGTCGTGACCGTCGAGCGCAGCGTGTCGGCCGCGGCCGCCGGCAGCAGCGCTTCGAGCGAGCGATGCACGTAGGCCGGCTCCTTCCAGCCGGCGATCTCCACCGGAATCAACTCGCCCGCGCCAGCGAGGTGCTCGAGCTCCGCGCGGTACGAGCGGCGCGGCAGCCGGTAGTAATCGGCCACCCAGTCCGCGCGCACGACGCCGAGCGCGCGGCACGTGTAGTCGAGCAGCGCGGGCAGCACCGCGTCGCGCGGCGGCAGGTCGCGCGCATCGTCCCAGCCGGGCAGCACGCGCTCGCGCACGTCGTAGATGCGCTGGAAATTGCGGCGTTCTGACACCATCAGCTCGCCGGTCGTGAACAGCACTTCCAGATGTTTCTTCTCCGGCTTGCGGTCCCACCATCCGTTGCCCTTCACGCCGTCCTCGCGAATGAAATCCGCCGACCGCACCGGGCCTTCGTCGCGAATCCGCGCGAGCAGCCGTTCGATGTCGGCGCGGTTCTGTTCGTGCCATTCGGCCGCGTATTTCCAGCCCATCCCCGACGGATCGAGCATCTTGTAGCGCATCAGCCCGAATTGCTCGATCGGCAGGAAGCACGCTTCGTGCGACCAGTATTCGAACAGGCGCGCCTCGGCGAGATGTTCGTCGAGCCATTGCGGGGCAAAGTCGCCGAGTCGGCTGAACAGCACGAGATACGGGCTGCGCGCGACGACGTGAATGGTATCGATCTGTAGCTGCGCCATCCGGCGGATCGTGTCGAGCACGTCGGCCTTGGTGGCCTTGCGGCGGGGCGGGGTCAGCAGGCCCTGCGCGGCGAGATGCAGCGCGCGGGCGGCGGCTGGCGAAAGCGTAAGCATCGGAGCGGCGGCTGAGGGTGACGGTCGGGCACCACTTTAGCGCGAAAGCGGCGCACGTGTGCGGCCCGCCCGCGCCCGGCGTCTGACAATGCTTGACAGATGTGCGGCGCGACATTCCTTATAGTGCGGACATGGCGCGACGAATGATGCGCGCAACGATTCCGCTTCCGACGCACATATGTCCATGGCACGCAGGAAGCAGATCCGGGATTCTCAATCCCCAACGAGAGACCCGGAGCCCTGAGCGGACATCCATACGGCCATGCACCGGCCCCGTGTGGATGTCCGCTGATTTTTTTGGTTTTCCGGTTTCTTTAGCCGCCTGCCCGTTCCCGCCCGCCTTGCCCGTTCATTGCCGCTTGCCGCGCGCGACTTCGTCGCCGGCGCCCGGCGGCAGCCGCCGCGTGATCGGAATCGATGCGAACGAACACAGCCCGACCACGACGAACGCGGGCCAGAAATCCGACCACACCATCGTCTGATGGCCCTGCAGCCAGTGCGACACGTGCAGCACGAGGCCGGCGACGGTCACGCCGAGCCCGAGCGACATCTGCTGCACCACGCTGCCGAGGCTCGTCGCGCGGCCCGCGTCGGCCTGCGAGATATCCGCGTAGATCATCGAATTCAGGCTCGTGAACTGCAGCGCGGGGAAGATGCCGCCGACCAGCACGATCATCCAGATCGCCCAGGTGGCCATGCCCGGATGGAACACGCCGTATGCGGCGATCGCGAGGCCCGCGAACGCGGCGTTGTAGATCAGCACCGTGCGAAAGCCGAAGCGGCGCAGCGTATGGGTGGCCGTCGAGCGGCTCACCGCGCCGCCGAGCGCGGATGCGCAGGTGATCAGCCCGGAGTGGAACGCGCTCATGCCGAGGCCTTCCTGCAGCGCGAGCGGCAACAGGAACGGCACCGCGCCGAGGCCGATGCGGAACAGCGATCCGCCGACCACGCTCGCGTGATAGGTCGGAATCTTCAGGAAACTGAGGTCGAGCACCGGCCGCTCCTTGCGGCGCGCGTACGGCACGTAGAGCGCGAGCATCACCGCGCCGGCCGCGCACATCATGAGCGCGTTGCCGCGCGACGTGAGCGAGCCGTCGATCAGCGTGAGGCCCATCAGCAGCAGCGCGGCGCCGCTCGCCGACAGCAGGAAGCCGAACCAGTCGAGCGGGCCCGGGTCGGGCTCGTGCGTGTTCGCGATGTGCTTGCTCGCGACGTAGATCCCGTAGATTCCGATCGGCACGTTGATGAAGAAGATCATCCGCCAGTGCAGGTAGGTCGTGATGAAGCCGCCGACGAGCGGCCCGAGCGTGGGCCCGAACAGCGCGGGAATCGCGAGGTAGTTCATCGCGCGCACGAGATCGGAGCGCGGCACCGCGCGGAAGATGATGATCCGGCCGACCGGCACCATCATCGCGCCGCCGACGCCCTGCACGAAGCGCGCGAACGTGAGCACGCCGAGGGAGTTGGAGGCCGCGCACATCAGCGAGCCGACGACGAAGATGCCGATCGCGGTGCGGAATACGGAGCGCGCGCTGAAGCGGTCGGCGAGCCATCCGCAGATCGGGATGAAGACGCCGAGGCCGACCACGTAGGCCGTGATCGCAATGTTCAGTGTGACGGGATTGTGCCCGAAGTCTCTCGCCATCGCGGGGAGTGCGGTGACGATGATGTTCGCGTCGACGCTTTCCATGAACAACGCACAGGCAACGATGAGCGGTGCTAGAAAGACGGGCGACATGAGCAGGGCGCGCGGTAAAGACGCCATTATGCCCACAATGTGGTCGTTGCGTCACGTCAGGCAACGCCTGTTTCGCATGTTGCAACAGTCGTTCCTGTTACCGTGTCCGGCAACAGAGACGACTGCGGCGCATGACGTCACCGATGACGCGCGTGTGCGGCCCCGGCAGCGAAACTTGCGTGCGATGCGCGTTTCGTGCGACAGTCGGAACTCATCTGCGACATACAACGACGCGCATCGATCGACGGCCATCGAGACGAGCGCCCGCGCGAACGAGACCCCTGCCGATCCACTCATCATAGAAAGGAGGGGACACGTCATGACGTCACGTCGTGCCGCATCGATCGCATCGCATCCTGCTTCGCACTCGCACTCGCACTCGCACTCGCACTCGCACTCGCACTCGTTCGCGCCCGCGCCCGCGCCGCGCATGCGTTGGGCCGCCGTCCTGGCCGTCGCGTACCTGGCCGTGGCCGGGTGTGCGGCGCAAGCCGACAGCGCAAACCACGCAGCCACGCAGCCGGCCGTGCCAGCCTCGGCGGCGCTCGCGAGTCCGGCCTCCGGCAGCTCGCTGCTGCCGCCGCCGAGCCAGCTCTACGGCGACCTGTTCGTCGCGGTGCAGACCGCGCAGCTCTATCCCGACCAGAAGACCTTTGTCGATGCGACGCCCGATACCGATCCCGCGACGATCATGCAGTTGTATCAGCAACAGAAGTCGCAGCCGGGCTTCTCGCTGAAGGCGTTTGTCGACCAGCACTTCACGCCGCCGCCGTCAGGCGGCGTCACGCCGCCCGCGAACCAGACGCTGCGCCAGCACATCGACTGGCTGTGGCCCCAGCTCACGCGCACCAGCACGACGGTGCCGCCGTACAGTTCGCTGATCCCGATGCCGAAGCCGTACGTGGTGCCGGGCGGCCGCTTCCGCGAGGGCTACTACTGGGATACCTATTTCACGATGCTCGGGCTGCAGGTGTCGGGGCGCGAGGATCTCGTCGACGACATGCTCGACAACTTCGCGCATCTGATCGACACGATCGGCCACATCCCGAACGGCAACCGCACGTACTACGCGAGCCGCTCGCAGCCGCCGTTCTTCGCGTACATGGTCACGCTCGCCGCGCAGGCCGAAGGCGACAAGGTCTACCAGAAATACCTGCCGGCGCTGCGCAAGGAGTATGCGTACTGGATGCAGGGAGAAACCACGACGCCGCGCGGGCAGGCTGCGCGCCACGTGGTCGCGATGCCGGACGGCGCGGTGCTGAACCGCTACTGGGACGCGAGCGACACGCCGCGCGACGAGTCGTATCTCGAGGACGTGACGATCGCGAAGGCCGTGCCGGACCGCCCCGCGAACGAGGTGTACCGCGACCTGCGCGCGGGCGCCGAAAGCGGCTGGGACTACAGCTCGCGCTGGTTCGGCGACGGCAAGACGCTCGCGACGATCCGCACGACGTCGATCGTGCCGGTCGACCTGAACAGCCTGATGTTCCATCTCGAGACGACGATCGTGAAGGGCTGCGCGGTCACGCACGACATCGCGTGCGTCGCGGACTTTTCCGCACGGGCGGGCCGCCGCGCGGCCGCGATCAACCACTATCTGTGGAATCGTCACGGCTATTACGGCGACTACGACTGGCAGTTGCGCAAGCCGCGCGACGGCGTGACGGCCGCCGCGCTGTATCCGCTGTTCACGAGCGTCGCGTGGCCCGAGCGCGCGAAGGCGACCGCGCGCGAGGTGCGCAAGACGCTGCTGCAGCCGGGCGGCCTCGCGACGACGACCGTGAACACCGGCCAGCAGTGGGATGCGCCGAACGGCTGGGCGCCGCTCCAGTGGATCGCGATCGAAGGGCTGCGCCGTTACGGCGACCCGGCGCTCGCGAAGGACATCGGCACGCGCTTCCTGACCGATGTGAAGCATGTGTATGCGACCGAAGGCAAGCTCGTCGAGAAGTACGTGGTCGAGGGGACGGGCGCGGGCGGCGGCGGGGGCGGCGAATATCCACTGCAGGACGGCTTCGGCTGGACCAACGGCGTCACGCTGAAACTGCTCGGGCTGTATGGCGAGTGACGGCGCGCGCGCGTCGCGCGCCAGCAGTTGAATGCACAACGGGCCGGAGCGCCGCGCAAGCGGCAGTCCGGCCCGTTGTGCATGCGCGGTGCGTCAGAACGTGATCGTCGTGCGCACGCCGACCACCGTTTCGTCGCCGATGCGCGCGCCGGCCGCGTTCGGGTTCGGGATGCCGCCGCCCGGCCGGAAGAAGTGCTGCAGGTCGGCCTGCAACTGCCACCACGGCGTGACCTGGTACTGGTAGGTCGCCTCGATCACCGTTTCCGCGCGGCGCACCGGATAGCCGGGCGTCGTGTAGGCGCCGGTGTCGCCGTCGAGCCCACGCGCGTGCGAGCCGATCTTCGCGTAGCCGATCGCGATGCCGGCCGTATCGTTGTCGCGTCCGGCGAACGGCGCCTTCAGCGTGATGCCGGCATTCGCCGCGAAATCGACGACGTTGCGATCGCCCGGCGAGCCCATCACACGCGCGAACACGCCGACCGAGCGGGGGCTGTCGGCCGACGGCCGCCACACCATCTGATCCGCGACCGCATAGAAGCCGTAGTTGCCGCGATGCGTGGCGGCGATCCCCTTGCTGTCGGGATTCGCGAGCGACAGCCCGTCGGTGCCGAAGCGCGGATCGTTCGCGTGCTGCGACTGATACCAGAAGCCGAGCTTGTACGTGCCAGGCAGGCCGGCCGGTTGCGGCGCCTTCGGATCCGCGGGCGGCGCGTTCAGCGCGTACTGGAGTTCGCCGATCACGAACGCGCCGCTGCGCAGGTTGAAGTTGGTGCCGTGCGCGTTCAGCGACTGGGCGTCGCCGTCGCTGCGGCCGGCCGGGTTGCCGTCGAACACGCCGACCATCGCGGTCCACGCGTCGGCCGGTTTCATGCGCAGCCGCACGCCGAGCGACGACAGCGGATACGCGGGGCCGCCGGCCGGCAGGTCGGTCGCCGGCAGAACGGGCCAGCCGAACGTCGCGTTCATGAACGTCGCCGCGTACTGGCTCACCATGAACTCCTGGTCGACGCTCTGCTGGCCGACCTTCACGTCGGCCTTGCCGTCGAGAAACGCCTGCTGGTACCAGAGCTCCCACAGCCGCGTGGTCGAATTCGCCTCGATGCCGGTCGCGGTCTGCAGCGTCTGCAGGTAGCGCTGCGTGAGGTTGGTGCCGTGGATCTGCAGCCCCGACACGTTGAACGTGCCGCCCGGCAGCCCGATCGCCTTCTCCGTATCGACGTTGAAGCCGAATTGCGTGACGCCTTGGTACGCGCCGCCGCGATTCGTGCCGCCCGCGGTGTTGTACAGGTATTCGCTGGTTTCCTGCAGGCTCAGCGTGACGCCGTGGTCGCCGAGCACGTCGCGCAGGCCGCCCATGTTGCCGAACAGGTTCGAACGGTCCCAGAAGCCGGTGGGGGCGGGCGTGGCGGCATCGGCGGGCTGGGCGGGGGCGGTGTCGCTGGCGGTGGCGCCGGCCGTCGATTCGGCAGCGGTTGGCGACGCCGATTGCGCGAACGCGGGTGCGGCGGCGAGGGACAGGAGAAGCGCCGTGAGCGCATCGAGACGGCGCGTGCGCGCGGGTTCGAAACGATTCTTCATCAGAATTTGCTCCGAGAAATCCCGCCATTTCCCCCAAGGGGACTTCCTTCGGGGCGGATGGCGGGAAGGAAAGGAGTGCTGTTGACAGGCAGCTTCTTCCACGGGTTAGGATCACCGGCATGATTCTTGTCTACCGCTACCGCGTGAAGTCGCTCAACGGACTGCTCAACAAGCAGAGCCGTGCGGTGAACTACGTCTGGAAC
>Ga0207690_10000190_pt1 | contig 47477 bp, 40 predicted proteins | sample KBSC23metaG_FD_184315 | JGI IMG/M metagenome (GOLD analysis project Ga0207690, IMG submission 184315) | Corn rhizosphere microbial communities from Kellogg Biological Station, Michigan, USA - KBS C2-3 metaG (SPAdes) (version 2) | ecosystem: Host-associated > Plants > Roots > Rhizosphere > Soil ... | reverse complement strand
TTTTTTCGGCAACCATTTGTTCCCTTATTTCGGGGCGTATCTCGTCTTTATATTGTATCACCGAGCGGCCCAAAAACTGCTCCAGCCTGTCTTGCCCGCCAGCGCGTTGTGTCATGCTGCGCATACGGCGGTCAACCTCGTTATCTACATCATTATCGGTAACGGTAACGCTATCAATAACGGCTTGCTGTGCCAATAATTTAGTAGTTAGGGCTTGTTGCGCTATATAGCATTTAATGCTTTCATTCGGGGCGTTGCCTTGCGCCAGGTACTGTGCGTATTGCGATTCAATATCCGATTTTAAAATAATACTGCTGCCGGCAACAATTACAACTTTATCTAAGTTTTTAATTTGAGCTTGTACAAATGTTAATGTAGTGACTAAAATAAACAGGGTTAACCCAAACTTTCTCATGTATCTTTTCTAATAAAAAATTATATATCACGGGTTTACACCGATGAAGCTCCGAATTTCGGAAAATTAATTGAGTTTGATTGTAAAATTATTCTTTCAAACCCATACTATCTTACGAAGATGCTGATTATGGTATAAACTATTTAGCTATTTTTGGTTAAAATTTGTTAAATGATGATGGACAACCCGGCAGCACTGCAATTTTTCATGACGGAAGACATCTTCCTGATCAAACAGGATATGGATGCCATTGCCAATGCTGTGCCTCAAGCTATCGCTGTAGTTGCCGATACTGAACCTGTTACCACAGAAACCATGGTTGCAGAGCCGGCACCAGAAGCAGTGCCTGCCATTATCGAAGCCACTATGGTTGCCGAGCCCGAACCTGTCATTACCAAACCCGAGCCGCTGGCAGAAGCGCCTGTTACCGAAGTCGCGCCTCAGGTTATTGAAACGCCTAAACCCGTATTTGAGTATCTGGGCAAAAACCGAAAGAACTTCCTCATCGTATTCCATTCCAACGGCGCGGGTAAGTTTGATGATAAGCATTTTGCAGCTTTAACCAGCAGTTTAACCCGTAAAGAACTCAGCCTGGATGATGTGGCCATACTCGACCTTTACGCTTACGAAGACACCACCATAGCCGACATTGCCGCCCATTTTAAACCCGCCCGTGTAATGTTGTTAGGCAGCCGTTGCCTGTTACCCGGCTGGAACAGGCTAAAGCTAAACACCATTGTCAAAGGCAATACCTACACTGCGCTTTACACCTACTCGTTCGATGAAATGATGAGCGACAAAGAAAAGGTAAAAGCCTTTTGGGAACAAATGAAAGCCCTCTAACACCTATGCATAAACTCGTTTTCGCTACCAATAACCAACACAAAATTGAAGAGGTGCTGGCTAAGATAGGCAACCAGTTCCAACTGCTCAGCCTCGATGACATTGGCTGTACTGATGATATCGAAGAAACCGGCAGCACTTTCGCGGCTAACGCTGCTATCAAGAGCCATTTCATCTATAACAAACACCACCTCAACTGCTTTGGCGACGATAGCGGCCTCGAAATTGATGCCCTTAACCTGGAGCCCGGCGTTTACTCGGCCCGCTATGCCGGCACTCATGGCGACCATGAAGCCAACATGGATAAAGTATTGGCTAAGCTCGAAGGACAAACCAACCGCAGGGCCCGTTTTAAAACTGTGATCTCCCTCTTATGGAACGGCGAAGAACACATCTTTGAAGGCGCTGTTGAAGGCACCATCCGCCAAGAGCGCTCCGGCAGCAGGGGCTTCGGCTACGACCCCATCTTCCAACCCGATGGCTACAATATTACCTTCGCCGAAATGACCATGGAACAAAAGAACACCATCAGCCACCGCGCAAGAGCGGTTGAAAAGATGGTGGAGTTTCTCTCTGCTAACGGGCCCTCTTGATGCTGGCGCGAGCATCCTCGCTCGTGACTAACTATACCCAGGCCTCCGGCCTAAGCGAAGGGTGGTATTTGTCGGTATTTCAAGCACCATTCAACCCACCAATAAACTAATGACTAATGAACCAGCCGGGTGGTAAAAGGTGGTATCTTTTGATTTCGGATTTTCAATTTCGAATTTAAACCACTCACCTAATAAACAATTCAACCACTCACCTAATAGTCGGGTGGTAAAAGGTGGTATATTTTGATTTCGAATTTAAACCATTCAACCAATAAACAATTCAACCATTCACCAAACAACAGGGTGGTAAAAGGTGGTATTTTCAATTTATTTTCCACCCCATTTTTGCATTAAATTCTTTTGCCAAAGCGCATCCGCATACTTTCTGAAAGCTTCCGGTCCGGTTTTAAAGGCATCATCAAATACATATTTACCACCCATATAATCCTTGTCCGAAATCTGGGTTTTAGCCGTACCACGAGCCGCGTATTTTTTACTGCCCGAATACATGATTATCTTCATTGTTGGCGGACTCACATCGCCCTGGCAGGTAACTTTATACATCAGCCAAACTTCGGCTTTGCCATCATTATTTAAATCGGTAACGGCAAATGTATTCGGCACATAATTAGCCAAAATATCCTCACCACAATCTTTGATAAAATCGTGCACCTGCCAGGCTAATATTGGTGTACCGTTGTCGGTTCTGTAACAATAAGCAAACAGGTCGGCATCACGGCCATCACTATCTTTGGCTTTAGTTTTTACCTCGCCTGTTTCAGTGGTGATGACGATATGCTCACCCTCCGCATCAATAAATTTAACAGCACTGATGATATGCCCGGTATAATGGATCGAAGCAGGAATATCAGCCTTGGTTAATGTAACAACATTCAACTGCGCCACTGCGATATGGCCGAATAACACAAAGATGATCGAACTAAAAAACTTCATGGAATATGGGTAATTATGGGTATTCTCATTTAGTTACAGCCTCTTATTTCTTGAATCTATTGTCCATACAATATACGAAAAATATCTGATATTCCCCCTCAATAACTCATCTCATCCAACTTCACTTTACCCTTAAAGGTTTCCGCCGTTGTTGGTGTTGTCACCAACAACTTACAACGTATCGTCTTGATTCTTGAATCTAACTCCCCTCAATAACTCATCTCATCCAATTCCACTTTCCCTTTAAAGGTTAAAAACACAAAGGTGGTATAGGCCACTACCAACGGCACACCTATAGCCGCTACGGTAAGCATTATCCCCAATGTTTTTTGCGATGAACTGGCGTTGTAAACCGTCAGATTATTGGCCGCTCCCTGTGTAGATATCAGCATATTAGGGTACAGTTCCATCGCTACCAAAACCATCAATAAACTTATGGTTACCGACGATGAAATGAACGCGAACAAATATTTGCGCTTGGTAATTTGCCGGGTGATATTGGCTATAGCCAGCACCATCATTACCGGCACCACAAACAGTTCGGGGTGTTTGCGTATGGCCGTTGCCATGTGCGGCAGGTAAAGCAGTGTATAGAACGAGGTGAGCAATATCATGATCACGAAAAAGATGGTCGCGTTTTTTACAATAATGGTGAGCTTGGTATACAAACGGTTCTCGGTCTTCATTACGAGATAGATAGCGCCATGCATCATCAGCAAGGCTACCGTAGTGATGCCCGTTAATATGGCATACGGGTTTAAAAACTCGGTGAAGTTACCACGAAAAACATGATCGGGGCCTAAATTGATTCCCTGCGTTACATTCCCCAATATCACTCCCAATAAAAAAGCGATAAGCGTACTGGAACAGCAATAACTGATGTCCCACATCCGCCGCCACCATAGCATGGGTTCCTTACTCCTGAACTCGATGGAGATCGCCCGGAAGACGATCCCCATCAAAAACACCATAAAAGGGATATAAAATGCTGATAGCAGCGAAGCATACACTTCCGGGAAACCGGCAAAAAGCGCCCCGCCGCCAATCACTATCCAAACCTCGTTACCATCCCAAACCGGGCCGATGGCGTTCAGCGCGATACGCCTGCTTTCCTCTTTATTGAAGAACAGGTGAACGGCCCCCGCGCCCAGGTCAAAGCCATCCAGAATAATATACCCGGTAAATACCGCCCCGATGAGCAGGAACCACCAGGTTTGATAATCAATGCCAAATAGTGTTGCCATAATGTTGTATTTTAATATCGAACACCGAATATCCAATATTGAATGATGAAGGACTTCGATATTCGACATTCAATATTCATGATTCGATATTCAATTTGATCTATCCTAATGTATCAGCCATTTCAATATGCCTTGGACTGTGGTCCAAATTCTCTTCGTCAAATGGCCCGTGTTTTATCTTTTTGTTCAGCAGGTAAATAAACAGCACCAGCAGCACCAGGTACACCCAGGTGAACAATATCAGCGAAAAGATAATAGACCCGGCAGATACTGCCTGCGACAAGGCCTTCGACGTGCGCAGCAAACCATATACTACCCAGGGCTGGCGGCCAACTTCGGCACTGTACCAGCCTACCTGGTTGGCTATCTGCGGCAGCAATACCGAGTACGAGAATATAATGAGCAGCCAGCGTTTATCGAACAATTTGCCGCGCCACCACAAAAAGCAGCCATATAAGCTTATCGCGATCAAAAACATACCGATAGCTACCATTAAATGATAGGTCTGGAAAACAAAGTTCACCGCGCCGGGCCGGTCTTCGGGTTTGAAATTATTGAGGCCGGTTATGGGTGCTTTAAAGTCGCCATGGGTTAAAAAGCTGAGCCCGCCGGGTATGTATAAACCATGCGTTTCCTGTTTCTTTTGGTCAACGTAGCCCATCAGATACAGGTCGCCGGGCTTTGAGCCATCGTAGTGGCCCTCTAAGGCAGCCAGTTTAGCAGGCTGGTATTTAGCCACTACATCTGCCGATTGATGACCTACAAATAATTGCGCCACGGCCGATAGGGTTGCCACCACCAAGGCTATTTTAAATGCCGCTTTTGAAAACTCGACATAACGTTTTTTAAGCAGGTAATAGGCGGCGATGCTCAGCACCAAAAACGCGCCGGATAAGAACGAGCCCAGCCATACATGCGTTAACCGCGCTACTGATGAAGGGTTAAACACCATGGCCCAGAAATCAGTGATCTCGGCGCGTGCCTTTAAACCCTGGCCCACAATATGGAAACCCGCGGGTGTTTGCTGCCAGGAATTAGCCACCACGATCCATACCGCCGAAAACATACTGCCGATGGTTACCATTACCGTTGCGAAGAAGTGAACAGCCGGAGGTACCTTGTTCCAGCCAAACAGCAATACGCCCAAAAAGCCCGATTCCAGCGCGAAAGCGAAGATACCCTCGGCAGCTAAGGCGCTGCCAAAAACATCACCCACGTATTTGGAGTACACGGCCCAGTTGGTGCCAAACTCAAACTCCATTACAATACCGGTTGCCACGCCAATGCCAAATATCAAAGCAAATATCCGTACGAAGAACTTGGTCATCTGCTCATACATTTTGTTACCTGTTTTAAGGTAAGTACCTTCCATTATCACCATCACCAAACCCAGGCCAATGCTCAGCGGCGGATAGATGTAATGAAAACCAATAGTAAAAGCGAACTGTATGCGGGCAAGTATCTCTACATTCATAAGCTGTTCGGGTTAAGTATGTACAGGGCAAATGTCGGCATTGCTAAAGCTTATTTATGGCTATCAGCAAGTTATTTGCAATTTAGAAAAAATATGAATTGTAGCGCGTGTGCTACTGTTCGGAAATTTTTGAGTATTGAAAATGCTTTTTCAGGTCATGCCGAATTTATTTCGGCACCCCATTAGAAAGGTTGGCGCATGATGGACAGTTTGCTATATAGCAAGTGAGTTGCTGAAACAAGTTCAGCATGACTTTCAGAAATTACAAAAAATCATCCCGCAACGGGCTAAAAGCATCCACCAGCATCCCGGCTTCCAAACAGATCACACCATGCATTACATTGGGTGGTACGTAAAAACCGTCGCCATCTTTAATGGTCATGCTTTTATCGCCAATGGTGGCATCAAACTTTCCGCCGCGCACGTAGGTTACCTGCGAGTGCGGGTGGCTGTGCATGGTACCAATAGCGCCTTCTTCAAATCTGGCTTTCACCATCATTACCTTATCGTCATAACCATATACCTGGCGCTGTATGCCGTTGCCAAGGTCTTCCCATAAAATTTTATCCTCAAACTGAAACTCGTTGCTTTGTGCCATATCCATGTTAATGTGATTTTGCAGTATCCGGTTTAATAATAGCCTTTTTCAAAGTATCCGTCTTTGCCCTCGTGCTATCGACTGTACTTTTAATATCAATTGGTTTAAGCAAGGTAGGTTTATTTGCCGGCTTCTGCAGAATATTTTTCTTAACGGGTTCTTTTTTTATGCTCTTTTTAATTACCGGTTTAGCACTGTAAGATGATGGTATGATAGATTCTTTAGATACCGGCCTGTCTTTCGGTTTCCAGATAAAGCCCTTCAGTATCTTATCTTCTTCCTTGGCTATCCCTAAGGGGATGATCGCATTGTTCGGTTTTACCGTCCACATAATCGCGCTAAGCTCCCCCTTGGTAAAGTTGATCCTTATCCGGCTGCTGATGGATTTCTCAATATCCTTTACCCGGTCAAGGCTGTCGCGTTCATAATAAATGGTTTCGGCATTGCCGTCCACAAATATCTTGTCTATCTTACCATCCTTAAAAAAGCCGCGCATCTTTCGCCCGCCCACCTGGTTAAAGTGAGTGGAGTCGGTCTTCACAATATTCACCACAAAAGCATGCGGCGAGAAGGCGATGTTATCCACCTTTTTATTCTTCAGTTGCAGGTTAATGGTATCCCCCGATAGCTGCGACCCGTTCGACCAGACCATTGGGTTAACATACATCCGCGCGGTCGAATCGCTGTAACTGTAAAATATCGAATCGGCCCGGGCCTGCAGATCCGACTTGAAAATTTTTGCATGATGATACGCCACCAGTATCCGCACCCTTGCCGTATCGGCCAGCACCACGGCCTGGCTCAAATTAACCGAATCTATCTGGGCTGCCCTGACCGGTATTTTCCTGCCCGGCTTTTTAGTCGCCGCCTTAGGTGCATGTATGGAAGTATCCCTTGGTGCTTTAGGGAAATAATCGCGGTGCAAATAGCTTAAACTATCAATCATTACCCTTGGCGGCGATAGCGTGAGTACTTTGGGGGCTTTTTTATATATTACAGATGGCACTACCTTTATCGAAGTATCCCGCAAGGCATAAAGCCGTCGTTTCTCCCTTGTTTCCAGCTCAGTTTTCCGGGTGATGATCTGCGTTTCAATGGTATCAGCCGCCATAAATATCGAATCGCGCTTATTTTTCGAGGTATCGCTTTTCAGGGCTTTGCCAGGCAGCGTATCGGCCGGCACAACAATAGGTTTACCGGTTTTGGGATTGATATCTACGTGTTTAATGGTATGCGGTACCGGTTTGCCAACACTATCTGCCAGCGTCTTTTTGGCAACAATGGGCTTACTCACTATCGAATCCTTCCTTTGCGTCGAGTCGCCCCCGGTTTCTAAAACCACGTAGGCGTTCTCGGTCACCACCGTTCGTTCATCGGGCTTGGTATAAACTGCTTTATCGCCCTTTATGGTTACTTTTTGTTCTGTATCATTAAAGGTAATATGCTTAATGGCCTTACCATAACCGGTAAGCCTGTCGTAAAACAAGCTATCCCCCTTTAGCGATTTTGAGCCGCTGGTATATAAGTTCTTCTTGCCAAAAAATGCCTGTTCTGTTTTGGTATCATAGGTGCCGTTCTCGGTATATAAAACGTCCTTATCCTTTTTGCCGTAAATATGCGTAGGCCCGTAAAAATAAGATATGCCCGTGCCCGAGTTATAGCGCAGCGTATCCGTTTTTATAATGGCATCAACGGTGTTCATCACCACATCATACCTGAAATAAGCATCGCGCGAACTGGCAAAGTAATACCCATTCTTACTGGTCAGCGTGTTATCCGCGTTTACCAGTTTGCCGCCGCCGGTATAGGTGCCTATGCGTGTAGCGGTGTTATAAGTAAGGTAATTGGTGGTCAGCGTGGCATCTTTATCAACCATCTTAACATGGTCGGTCATAATAGCTATTTTGGTATTGCCGTCATAATGCAGTTTATCACCGTAAATGTGCAGGGTATCGCCCTGGTTTATCACTACGTGGCCAAAGGCGTCGCAAGTATTCTGCAAGGGATAAAAATAAGCGCTGTCAGATGTTAGTACGGAATAGTCCTGCTTAAAGGTCGCATTATAAAACCTGGTTAACTCAACGCCGTTTACTTTAACATCTTTCAACTTATCGTAATGTACCAACTCAACTCTTGTAGGCTTTTTTTGAGCCATGGCAGCACATACAAAAAACAAAAACAAAATGCTTAGCAGATACTTATTCACAGGTGCAAAATTAGTTTTTTGGTTGGGGTAAATAAATTAAATATTTTTGATGATGCTTCCTGTTCAACGTTTCAATAATTTTATTGAGCAAAATCGTCTTTTTTCACCGTCCGAACCCTTGCTTGCCGCTGTGAGCGGCGGCCGCGATTCGGTATTATTGGCGCATTTGCTAAAACAGGCCGGCTATACTTTCGGCATTGCCCATTGTAACTTTCAGCTGCGCGGCGATGAAGCCGACCGCGAACAGGATTTTACCGAAGAGCTTGCCAAACAGCTTGGTGTACCTTTTTATACCACAAACTTTGATACGCAGGATTACGCGGCCGAAAAACATATCTCGATACAAATGGCCGCCCGCGAACTGCGTTACCAATGGTTCGAAGAGATAAGGGCCAGCTTTGGATACAGCAAAATTGCGGTAGCTCACCATCAGAACGATTCTGTGGAGACGATATTGCTTAACCTCACTCGCGGCACCGGCATAGCGGGTATGCATGGTATTTTACCCCTTAACAGGAAAATAGTGCGCCCCCTGCTTTTTTTAACCCGCGAAGAGATAGACGAAATAACAGCTGCCGAAAACCTGAAATATGTGGAAGACAGCTCTAATGCATCCATAAAGTATGCACGTAATAAACTGCGCCACGATGTCATCCCGAAGTTAAAAGAGCTCAATCCGCAATTGGAGCAAACCTTTAAAAACAATATGGCGCATTTCCGCGATCTGGAACTGCTACTGGAAAATAACCTGAAACAGTTGCGCAAAACCCTCTTTACCGAAGGCGTTGGCGGTATCTATATCAACATTAAAGGGCTTAAAGCGCTCGAACCACAAAGGCTGTTATTGTTTGGGTTACTATCTCCCTACGGGTTTAACCAAACCGCTATCGACGATATAATTGCCTGTTTGGATAAACACTCCGGCCGCACCTTCGAATCGGCGGGCTATGTGCTGTTGTTGGACAGGGATCAGCTCATCATCAGCAAACGGAACGTGACCACGACGGAGCCTGTACTCATCTATGAAAATACACACGAAGTAAATTTTGGCAATAATAAACTTACCTTACTTGCCGATGATTCGTCCATGATAGTTAAGGGTAACCCGATGGCTTTTTCAGCAGACCACGCTAAACTGGTTTACCCCCTAACCCTACGCCATTGGCAGGATGGGGATAGCTTTTATCCTTTAGGGATGGCCGGGAAAAAGAAGCTGAGCGATTACTTTATCAGCGAAAAAATACCGCTGAACCAAAAAAGCGAAATACCCGTATTAGTTAATGGTAATGGCGATATTATTTGGATAGCAGGCATGCGGCCCGACGAAAGATATAAAGTAACAGCACTCACCAAAAAAGTTATTATCTTCGAACTGTATAAGTTGAACTTATGAGCGACAATCACCCGTTTTTAGAAAAACAATACCTCGGCCGCGAATGGATACCCATTACCATACGCCTGGTACTGGCTATTTTTTGCTTTGCCATTTACCTTTTTACCGATGAGCGCGAGCGCAACAGCGACCTCCTTTTAGTGGTAGGTTTCGGTATCCTGATCATTTCGGCAATTATGGGCTTCTTGCTGCACTTTCAAACGCAGGTGATCAATAAAAGCATCCTGTTGGATGGCTTATGGACAACCCGCCTGGTTAAAATAGACCTGAACAGCATTGTAAAAGTAGAGAAAGGTAAATACAGCCGTTATTATTTTAATAACCCTGTATATAACCTGCACAAAAAAGGAACTATCCGCTTTTATACCTCAGGTAACGATGCCATACATTTAACTGATCGTGATGGCCTGGTATACATCATCGGCTCACATCGCCCAAATGAATTGCTAAGGGCTATACAGGAAGAAATGAAAAAGTAATTATTTACTTTTCAACTGCCGAAAATACTTCCAGTAATATGTTCCATTTGTGGCTTGCATCCAGCTCCCATATCCTTACGTAGTTATAGTTGCTTGATAACGCGCCTTTTTTAATAATGGCGGTACCATAACTGTAGGCCAGATCATTACTCACAGCGCGGCCCACACTGGTAGTTTTGGCATTAATAGAAATACCCTCGTTGCTCACAAACTTCATGATCTTATCTGTACCGATAAGCGGCTCAAAGCCGGGAAAGTAATAATGAGCCTCGGGACTTAAAAACTCTTTATATCCGGCCACAGTAGAAATAGCCAGCGAATGGTTAAAGGTATCGTCAGTACCCATTATCAATCTTTTGGGTGCAAACGGATCTTTAGCCGGTGCAAGTACCTTGCCTGTAGGGTCCTTCAGATCAATTATTTCCGTCGATTCAGGCTCCGGGTGTTGTATACCCAGGTCTATCAGTAATTTCAACCGGCCTTCGGCATCGTTGCGCCAAACCGAAACATAGTGGCCGTATACTTTATCAGTATCGGCGGCGCTGTTTTGATAAACATAAGGTCCCGCGGTAAAAGCCAGGTCGCCATTGGCAGATATGCGGCCAAATTTTGGCTGCCAGCTTAAGTTGCCGGGTTGTTTTTCAATACGGGTATAAAATTCCTTCGCGTTTACAGCATTAGGCCTGAAAACAACCGCTTCATCATCAATTACCGACAAAAAGCCATCTTTAATACCCTTTTTTGCTACCGCTTTATTGAATGCCACCTCAGCATCAACCACGGTTTGTACCTTGGCCTGCGCAAAAACCTCTCCCGAAAAAAGGGCTAAAAAAACGATGGCTGTTATTATTCTTCTCATTGTAATTGCTTAGATTAATGCGTTCAAATGTATTAATTATGCTTTGTTCCAGGTAGTACCTTCTTTACTGTCTTTTAGCTGGAACCCTATTTCCTGTAAACCTATCCTTATTTTATCAGATGTGGCGTAGTCTTTATTTATTTTAGCTTCGCTGCGCAGGTTGATGATAAAATCCATCACTTTAGGCAGCTCATCGTTGGCTGCTTTTTCGTCTTTTAAGCCCAATACATCGCCTATAAAGGTGTACATTACCTGCTTTAATAATTCCAGGTTTGCCTCGTCTATCTGTATCTTGCCATCGTGCACCGAGTTAATAACCCGCGATGCTTCAAAAAGTTCGGCAATTAATACCGGGCTATTAAAATCATCGTTCATGGCTTCATAGCAGCGGGTTTGTACCGGCTCTATTTCAATATCTGTTTTGGCCGATGCCTTTAAGCCGTCAAGCAGCTCATAAGCATTCATCAAACGCCTGAAACCTTTTTCTGAAGCTTCCATCGCGTCATTCGAAAAATCGAGTGTGCTGCGGTAATGCGTTTGCAGCATAAAGAACCGCACCGTCATGGGGCTGTAGGGCTTGTTTAATATCGAGTTGTTGCCGGTGAACAGTTCCTCGGGTAAAAAGCTGTTCCCTAATGATTTCGACATTTTGGTACCGTTAACCGTCAGCATATTGGTATGCATCCAGTATGTTGCCGGGTTTTTACCGCAACTGGCTACATTCTGCGCTATCTCGTTGGTATGGTGCGTAGGCATCAGGTCTATCCCGCCGCCATGAATATCAAACTGGTGGCCCAGGTATTTGCCGCTCATAGCCGAGCATTCCAGGTGCCATCCGGGGAAACCCATGCCCCATGGCGAAGGCCACTGCATCAGGTGTTCGGGCTTAGCCTTTATCCACAGCGCGAAGTCGAGCTTGCCGCGTTTTTCATCCTGGCCACCCAGGCTGCGGGTATTGGTGAGCAGGTCTTCCAGGTGGCGGCCGTTCAGTATGCCGTAATCTTGTGTCTGGTTGTATTTTTCCACATCAAAATAAACAGAGCCGTTAACTTCATAAGCGTATCCTTTTGCCAATATCTCCTTCACCATCTCAATCTGCTCAATAATATGGCCTGTGGCCGTGGGCTCAATACTTGGCGGCAGGGTATTCAATATCCGCATCACATCGCGAAAGCCAATGGTGTACTTTTGTACGATCTCCATAGGCTCCAGCTGCGCCAGCTTGGCTTTTTTCGATATCTTATCTTCTCCATCATCAGCATCACCTTCCAAATGGCCGGCATCGGTAATATTACGCACATAGCGCACTTTATAACCCAGCAGGGTTAAATAACGAAATATCAGGTCGAACGAAATATAAGTACGGGCATTGCCCAGGTGCGCGTCGCTGTAAACGGTTGGCCCGCAAACATACATGCCAACATGCGGCGGGTTAAGGGGCTTAAACTCTTCTTTAGTACGTGTTAAGGTGTTGTAAACAAACAAATTTTGTTTCATGCGGCAAACTTACATATTTTAAGCATGCTGTTAATTGCAGCAGCGCTTTTTAGCATTATTTTAACAATTGTTAGTTGATTGGGTTGAATAAGTTGATTAGGTTTATTAAGTTGGATAAGTTTATGCTTTAAACCACGCTCACTTAGTTAACCTAATCAACAGATCTCCTAATAAACTTAATCAACCACTTACTTCAACTGCAGATCACTCCGTACCGCATAATGGTCTGATAGTTTCTTCTCAATCACTTTATAATTAACCACATTAAATTGCGGGCTGCACATAATAAAATCTATCTGAAAGTTCGGGAAATCGCCGTTATAGGTTTTGGCTATACCACTGCCTTTTTCGTAAAATGTATTTTTTAAACCGGTAGCCATTTTGTTTACGGCGTATGATGCCGGGGTATCATTAAAATCGCCGGCTACAATAAAAGGATAAGGGCATTGGGCCATATTGTCTTTTATCAGGTGTACCTGCTCGCTGCGTTTAATAAAGGCCAGTTTTAGTTTGCTGCCCAGGCGCTTTGATTTGTGGATGCTCGGTTTTTCATGCGCCATGCTATCCAGGTAAACATAATCTTCCGATTCAAAATGTATCGATTGCAGATGCACGCAATAAACCCGGAAAGTTTTGTCCTGGTTTTGCACGTCGATGTAGATACACTGGTTATCACTGTTGTCTGCATTAAGGCGTATCACGCCGTGGCCAATGATCTTGTACTTTGTAAATATAGCCAGCCCGCCTGCGTCTTCTTTATTCTTATCAAAAGCCTCAAAGTAATATTGGTCTGTTTTCAGGATCTTTTTAAGCGAATCAACGGTATCATTATGCCCTTTGTATTTGGTATAAAACTCTTCAAAACTGGCAATGTCGGGCTTTTGCTCTTCAATTATTTTAAATATCTCGTGCCGGGTTGATACCGGTTTGGCAAAATCAAAACTGGTAAAACCATGTATATTATAAGCCATCATTCGGATGTCGCCCTCGGCTTTGGGCCCGTCGAATACCGCTTTTCGGAAACCGATATTGTTATTCAAAACTTTCCAGCCTACCAGTATCGCGATAAGCGAAATTAGCGCGTAAACCCTTGAACGGAACAGCCAGTATACAACAAATATGGCGTTCAATAATAACAGAACAGGATAGGCCAGGCCGAAAAAAGCCACGGGCCAAAAGTTTTTCGGGTCGGTAACGGGGGCTAAATAACTGATGAGGATGGCTGCAACAAACAGGTAATTGACGTATAAAACAAGTCGGTCAAAAAAAGAAAGCTTGTTTTTAGCTCTTATCATCATTGCTTGCTCTAAATAGGGTTTCTTTTTCCTGTTTGCTCAGGCTGTCATAGCCCGAACTCGAAATTTTGTCTAATATACGGTCTATTTCGTCTTGGCGGGGTTTTGTGTTTGTATTTTTTTGATTTTTTGATACTACTCTTAAATGCGGCTTAGGTTTAAAAAATTTACCGAACCACTCGCCCCAATCATTGCCGCTTTGCAATTGCCGTACATAAATAAAACCCATCCCTGCACCGCCAATGTGGGTGAAGGCGGCCCCTGCATTGGTACCGGTGGTAAGCAACAGGTCCAGTATCACATAAACCACTACCACCCATTTTAATTTAACCGCGCCGATAAAAAATAAAAACACGGTATAATCGGGAGCTATCATTGCGGTGCCTACCATTACAGCCATAATACAGGCCGGTGCGCCTGCAGCGGTAGCAATGGTTTTTGATACCGAGTAAATAGGGAAAATGTTATAGGCCAGTATAAACAGCAAGGCCCCGCCAAGTCCGCCCAAAATATAAAGCGTTAGCAGCCTTTTGCTGCCCACAAAGTCTTCAAATATCTGCCCTATCCAGTAAAACCAAAGCATACCGAATATGAACGAAATAAAACTGGTGGCATTTACAAACATAAAGGTAGCCACCGTCCAAAAACGCGAAAGCAGCGTAGGGAGGTAGGAATGCACAGCGAGGTATGAATACACGGTTTCATTTACCGAAGTATGCGCCTGCAGGGAACCAAATATCCCGGTTATAAAAAAAACGACAATATTTATTACGATAAGCAAAGTTATTTTGCTTATTGAATTAGAAACCCGATGTCGTTTCTCTTCAAACATTGCGCTGCATTTTTTTTAATAACAAAAATTAATTATAATAGTTATCACGCCTGTGCAATCCCCATATCCTGATCATAATAAAGCCAAACAACGCGCCACCGAGGTGTGCAAAGTGAGCCACATTATCATTAGCCTGCATCGGGTTAACACCCGAAAATAATTCAAGTAAGATATAGCCGATTGCAAAGTATTTAGCCTTGATAGGGATCGGGATCGGGATGATCATTAGTTCCATATTAGGATAGATCATGGCAAATGCAATAAGGATACCAAATATAGCACCCGATGCACCTAAAACGGGCCCATAATAAATTGCTTCAAGCTTTGTTAAGGTTACCGGGTCGGTTATATCTAAATGGCCGGCCATAAATGTGCCTGTTAAACTATGTACTTCAATAGCCTGTACCGCCCAGTGCAGCAATAACGCGCCAAGGCCGCATATAAAGTAATAATTAAAAAAACGTTTTGAGCCCATGGTCTGCTCCAATATAGGGCCTATGGTAAATAAGCCTATCATATTAAACAGAATATGCATAAAGCCGCCATGCATAAACATATAGGTAATGATTTGCCATGGCCTGAATAAAGGCGAGTTAAAATAGAAAGCCGCAAAATGCTCTACCATATTAAAACGCTCACCCAATAGCAGCGTGGCTAAAAAGAATATCACATTAATGATCAGCAGGTTCTTTACAACCGGCGTTAAATTTGAAAAAGGCGACTGCCTGTATTGGCTCATTTTATATACTTGTTATCTGTCAAACCGTTCTAAAAGTTCGGTCAATGTAAATGTAATAATTATCGGCTTTCCGCTCAACGAAATATTTGGCATCTGGCAGGCAAAAAGCTGATCGATCAAAATATTCATTTCTTCCAGCGAAAGCTTTGTACCTGCTTTAATAGCCGCGTTACGTGCCAGCGATCGTGCCAGGTTATCCCGTTTATCCAACTTTAAAGCCGATTGATTGTTTTTAAAACCTTCCAGCAAATGCTCCAAAAGCTCGTGCTCATTAGCGTTGGGCAGCTCAGCCGGAATACCCTCTACCACTACCGTATTCTTACCAAACTCCCTGATATCAAAACCCAGTGCGCGTATATCGTTTAACAATTCTTTTAACAATACGTAATCGGCGGCGTTAAGGGTTACGCTCTGCGGAAATAAAGTTTGCTGGCTTACGCCCGAGTGGCTGTCTAACTGCTGTAAGAAACGTTCGTAAAGCACCCTTTCGTGTGCTGCCTGCTGGCTCACCAGCATAAAACCCGATTTTATTTGCGATAATATAAAACGATTATGTATCTGCGATAATTGCCGCTCGCTCGATTTGCTTACCTGTTGCTCTTCTACCTCAATAGCTTTGCTATGCACGTCCATTTGTTGCTGCTCAACGCTCTCGCGCTTGCTTATCTCGTACAGCGTCTCCCAGTTTTGCGGGATAGGTGTTTTCTGATAGTCTCCGCCTGGGCGGGATGATGGCGCACGCTCCGTTTTTGCTTCGGTTGCAAAGGGATTATAATCTGCATTGAACCTGATGCTCGGCTGAATGATCTCTTCCAGCGGTTTCAAAGTGATGAGGTGCTCAATGCTGTTCTCCTGGTCAAAATCAATGGTAGGCGTAATATTATACCTGCCCAATGAACGTTTTACCGCCGAGCGGATAATAGCATAAATAGCCTTTTCATCCTGGTACTTTATTTCTGTTTTGGTAGGATGAACATTAATATCAATTTTAGAAGGGTCTATCTCGATGAACAGCACGTATAACGGATAGCTTTCATCGGGCAGCAGCTCTTCAAAAGCAGTCATTACCGCGTGGTTCAGATAGGCGTCTTTTATGTAACGGTTGTTTACAAAAAAGAACTGCTCGCCACGGGTTTTACGGGCAAATTCGGGTTTGCCTACAAATCCGCGCAGCTTAATAATGGTGGTATCTTCTTCAACCGGTACCAGCCTTTGGTTGTATTGGTTACCCAGCAAATGCAGAATACGTTGTTTTAACGATGCGGCAGGTAAATGATAAACCTCCTGCCCGTCGTGGTGCATGGTAAAAAATACCTGTGGGTTAGCTAAGGCTACCCGCTGAAACTCATCAATAATATGCCTCATCTCCACCGAATTTCCTTTCAGAAAGTTGCGGCGGGCAGGGGTATTAAAAAACAGGTTTTTGATGCAGATGGACGTGCCCGCGTTGCATTGGCAGGGTTCCTGCTTTATTATTTCGGAGCCTTCAATTTCTATCAGGGTACCTAACTCATCTTCCATGCGGCGGGTTTTAAGCTCCACCTGCGCTATAGCGGCAATAGATGCCATGGCCTCGCCCCTGAAACCCATGGTGCGTATGGCAAACAGATCTTCGGCTTTTTTAATTTTTGATGTGGCATGGCGCTCAAAGCACATGCGCGCATCGGTAAGGCTCATACCACAGCCGTTATCTATCACCTGTATCAGTGCTTTACCGGCATCTTTCAGTATCAGCTGTATCTTATCCGCGCCGGCGTCAATAGCGTTTTCCACCAGTTCTTTTACGGCAGATGCGGGCCTTTGCACCACTTCGCCCGCGGCAATCTGGTTGGCAACGGCATCCGGTAAAAGCTGTATTATATCAGACATTTAAAATAATTCCCTTCAATTGCATTTTCGTTGCTAAATTAGAAAAATGATGGTATAACTTTATAGTTTTGGTGTAAGCTTATCCTTTATTAACGTTTATAAAAACGCTTTTTTACTTTTGCTGTTATCAACCTATGAAAAAACTGCTCCCCGCTTTGCTGCTATGCTGCATTGCCTGTAAACAAAAAGACTATAATGCCGATCTCATCATCAAAAATGCACATGTTTATACCGTTGATGGCAAGTTTACCCAGGCAGAGGCTTTTGCAGTAAAAGGAGGCAAGATCATAGCGGTTGGCACTACCGATAGTATTGAAAGAACATTTAAAGCAAAACAAGATATTGATGCCGGCGACAAAGCGGTTTACCCGGGTTTTATTGATGCCCACACTCATTTTTTTCAGTATGGCGAAACACTGCACCAGGCTAACCTGACCGGCACCCTGAGCTGGCAGCAGGCAGTTGACTCTGTTTTATCCTTCTCAAAAAACAACCCCGATGGCTGGCTCATAGGCCGCGGCTGGGACCAGAATAAATGGGCGGTAAAACAGTTCCCCAACAAAGCCAGGCTCGATTCATTGTTCCCCACACGGCCGGTGGTATTAAAACGTATTGACGGGCACGCGGTTATTGCCAACCAGGCCGCGCTCAACATTGCCGGGATTAAACCCGCGCAAACCATTCCGGGCGGGCAGATAGAAACCGTTAACGGTAAACTCACCGGCATTTTGGTTGATAACGCTGTCCAGTTGGTATCGCATAAAATACCTACCGACGATTATGACCATGTGCGCGCTGCTTTGTTGGATGCGCAAGCCAATTGCTTTGCCGTAGGCTTAACTACCGTTGACGATTGCGGTTTGGACTATCCAATGGTAGGCATCATTCGCGAGCTGCAAAACAGCGGCGCGCTTAAAATGCGGATGTATGTAATGCTGTCGGATAAACCTGAGAACTTTACATCGCTGTTTAAAAGCGGCATCATTAAAACACCGCGCTTAAATGTACGCTCCTTTAAAGTTTATGCTGATGGTGCTTTAGGCTCCCGCGGCGCCTGCCTGTTAAAACCTTATGCCGATAAACCAAACTGGAACGGCTTTTTGCTAAGCAGCCAGGCTCATTTTGCCACCGTAGCCATGATGATAGCCTCGAAAGGCTTCCAAATGTGTACCCATGCCATTGGCGACTCGGCCAACCGCGCTATACTTAATATTTATGCAAAAGAACTAAAAGGCAAAAACGACCGCCGCTGGCGCATAGAGCACGCGCAGATAGTTGCCCCCGAAGATGTAAAGCTATTTGGCGATAACAATATCATCCCATCGGTGCAGCCCACACACGCCACATCGGATATGCTTTGGGCGGGCGACAGGTTGGGCAAGGCGCGTTTAAAGTCGGGTTACGCCTATCAGCAATTGCTGCAGCAAAATGGTTGGATACCTTTGGGAACCGATTTCCCGGTTGAAAATATTAACCCCATGTACACGTTTTATGCTGCAGTAATACGTAAAAATTTAAAAGGGCAGCCCGGCGGCGGTTTCCAAATAGAGAACGCCTTAACACGCAAACAGGCATTAATGGGCATGACCATCTGGGCCGCGAAAGCTAATTTTGAAGAAAAAGAAAAAGGTAGTATTGAACCCGGCAAGTATGCCGATTTTGTGATACTTGATAAAGATATAATGAAAATAAGCAGTGAGCAATTACCTGGGGTAAAGGTATTGAACACTTATATAAACGGAGAAAAGGTATATGGAAAAAACTAAACTGAATGGTTGCTTATGGGTAATGTCGTTATTTCTGGTGGTTATCAATGGGGCGTGCGCCCAAAACCCGCATGCGCAAAACGCGGCTATATTGAATGAGCAGCGGCTGGTTGAAAAATCGACCGTTTTGCTGAATAATGAGCTGCAACTGATCCCGATAAAAAACCTCGACGGCAATAAAATAGCCAGCGTTCATTTTAGCTACGCTTACGCGACGATATTTGACAGCCTGCTAAATAAATACACCAAAGTACAAAGCTTTTATGGCGGCGAAGCCAAAACGATAAATGATCTTTCGGACGATCTGAAGCTCTACAGCACCCTTGTGGTAGAACTTACCGATGCCGAAACGGCTAACCCGCAATTGATAAACTTTATCAATACCAACAAAAAGCTTAAAAATGTAATTGTGGTATCCTTCGGCAGCGGCAAAAACCTTGGCGGATTGGATGCGGTAACAACACCCGTTATCTGGTCTGAACGCATAACGCCGGGCTCGGCCATGTATACCGCCCAGTTAGTGTTTGGCGGTATCGCGGCAACGCAAAAGCTTAACGCTAATTACTCGGCAAAATACCGTGCGGGTTCAGGCTTCTCCACAACTAAAATACGCCTGCAATATACCGTGCCCGAGGAAGCAGGTATTAACGCCAATAACCTGTTATCTATTGATGATATTGTGAACGATGCCATCAGGCAGCAGGCAACGCCGGGCTGCGTGGTACTGGTAGCTAAAGATGGAAAAGTAATATTCAATAAAGCTTACGGTCACCATACGTATGACCCTACCTACCCCGACCAGATCACCGATATATTCGACCTGGCATCGGTAACCAAAATATCGGCTACTACAATGGAGGTAATGCGGCTCACCGAGCAAGGTAAACTAAACCTTGATTCTACGATAGGGACCTATCTCGCGAAAGCGCGCACCACCAACAAGAACGACATTAAAGTGCGCGAGCTCATGCTGCACGAAGCCGGGCTGATACCGTATATCCCCTTTTATGAACACATAAAACCTGCCGATTTCAGTCGCGATTCATCCGATGCCTATCCCACCAAGGTTGCCGAAAACTATTATATGCGCAAAGGCTATTTTAACGAGGTAATGTGGCCGCAAATGCTAAATTCTGCTTTGCGCGTACGCGGTAAATACGTGTACAGCGACCTGAGCATGTATTTTATGCGTGAGATAGTAGAAACGATATCTGCACAGCCTTTAAATACCTACGTTCAGCAGCAGTTTTATGGACCACTGGGTATGCAAACCGCCGGGTTTTTACCCCGCAACCGCTTTAAAAGAGAGCAGATAGCCCCGACGGAAAACGACACCTATTTCAGAAAAGAATTACTGGTTGGTTATGTGCACGACCAGGGCGCGGCCATGGCCGGAGGCGTATCTGGCCATGCGGGCTTGTTTGCAGGCGCTAATGATCTGGCTATACTTTACCAGATGATACTGAATGGCGGCTCTTATGGCGGCACGCAATACTTTAAACCCGAAACCGTAAACCTGTTCACCTCGCGCGAATCCACAGTAAGCAGCCGTGGTTACGGCTTTGACCGTACCGACCTGGATACAGCAAAACATTACCCATCGCAACTGGCATCACCGCAAACTTTCGGGCACACCGGCTATACCGGTACCTGCTTTTGGGTAGACCCAAAATACAACCTGGTATATATATTATTATCCAACAGGGTATACCCAAGTGATAGCAAAAAGTTTAACCAGATACGTGTGCGGGGCAACGTTCAGGATGCTATTTATAAAGCTATTGAAAAGGGGCTGCAATAAAATATTTGATACAATATGTTTTTTTACATGCAGTTCACATAATTTGAAATTATTGAATTTAACTTGCAACGCTAAATCAAGGATACTTTGATTAGCTAAAATATATAGTTGAATGAAAATAGGAATTGTATGTTATCCCACCTTCGGTGGAAGCGGCGTTGTAGCTACCGAGCTTGGTAAGGCTTTAGCCGATAACGGCCACCAGGTACATTTTGTAACATACAATCAGCCTGCGCGACTCGATTTCTTTTCCGAAAACCTGTTTTATCATGAAGTGTCGGTATCCAAATACCCTTTATTTGATTATCCGCCATACGAATTGGCCCTGGCCAGTAAACTGGTTGACGTAGTACGGTTTGAGAACCTTGATATTCTGCACGTGCATTACGCCATCCCGCATGCTTCGGCAGCTTTTATGGCTAAGCAGATTCTGGCAACGTATGGCATCCATATCCCGGTAGTAACTACCTTGCACGGTACGGATATTACCCTTGTGGGGAAAGACCGCACCTACAAACCGGTGGTAACCTTTTCTATCAACCAGTCCGACGGGGTAACCGCCGTATCGCACAATTTGAAACAAGACACCCTTGAGTTTTTTGAGATAGAGAAAGAGATCAGGGTGATACCAAACTTTATCGATCTGCAGCGCTTCAGCATGAAAGCTAAAGATCACTTTAAAAAAGCGATAGCGCCTGCAGGCGAAAAAATATTGATACATACCTCCAACTTCCGTAAAGTAAAAAGAACGCAGGATGTGATCAAAGTATTCTCGAAAGTGAATAAGGTGATACCATCCAAACTGCTCATGGTTGGCGATGGCGGCGAACGCTCTGAATGCGAACAGCTTTGCCGCGACCTGGGTGTTACCGATAGTGTACGTTTTTTAGGAAAACAGGAAGCTATTGAAGAAATACTTTCGGTTGCCGACCTGTTCATGATCCCGTCACAATCAGAAAGTTTCGGTCTTGCTGCTTTGGAGGCTATGGCCTGCCGGGTGCCTGTTCTTAGTTCGAACGCGGGTGGTTTACCCGAATTGAATGTGGAAGGCGTTACCGGCTTTTTATGCGATATAGGCGATGTTAAAGGAATGGCCGAAAAAGCGATCTATATGTTGCAGGATGATGAGCGCCTTAACCAGTTTAAAGATAACGCACTGAAACGCGCCAAAGAGTTCGACCTGAGCCTGGTACTGCCCATCTACGAAAATTACTACCGCGAGGTAATAGCAAAAGCAAGCGCGCTGGCGTAAATTATTTTTCTTGGCAGGGTTTATGCTTAACTTAGCAAACCTTATTAAAAGATAATATTTTTATGAAGAAGCTATTTCAATTGAGCACCCTGATTGCGTTTGTAATTATAACAGCAACAGGATGCGGTGTAGTAAACAAAACCGCCGGGGTTGACCGCAGTAAATTTGTTGGCACCTGGACAGTAAACAACGTAGAATACGAAAACCTGATAGGTAATGCTGTAACCAAAGTATTCGACCAGGCACCGCCAAAAGCTTTTGTGGGCAGTACCTGGGTTTTAACCAACAGCGGCAATGGCCAATACACCTTAACCGAAGGCACATCGCAAAGTATATACTGGTCTTACAATAATCCCGGCAACGGCATAACGCCCAGCTTCCAGTTTAAAAAGGTATACCAGGGCGATAAACCCAAAAATGTGGATACCGGCTACAACCTGATCATTGGCAGTAACGATGGCACCACTATGGTATTAAAAACACCGGTAACTATTGGCAGCAGTACAGGTTATGTGGTATATAATTTTACGAAGACAAAGTAATATTCATATTCAACATCAAGGCCGTAATACTTATCGCCTTGATGTTGAATAATCTGTATATTTGATATATGAAAACGATAACTCTTAACATGCCCGATTCTTTAGATCTGGATAACAGGGAAGTTGCCATGTTGGTTGCCACACGGCTTTACGAGCAAGGTAAACTATCGTTAGGACAGGCTGCGGAAATGGTTGGTTTAACCAAGCGTACTTTTGCAGAGTTATTAGGTAGTTACAACGTTTCCATATTTAACTATCCTGCATCAGATCTTTCCAGGGACGTTGCAAATGCCTAAGATCATTATTTCTGATACAAGTTGCTTTATTTTATTAACCAATATTGGTGAACTGGAACTGTTGCACCAGGTTTATAATAACATAGTAACCACGAGCGATATTATAGCTGAATATGGAGAACCTCTGCCCGGTTGGGTGATAATTGAATCTGTAAAAGATCAGCAAAAACAGGCACTATTAGAAATGCAGGTTGATAAAGGCGAGGCAAGCGCTATTGCTTTGGCGCTTGAGATACCCGGTAGTACTGTTATACTTGATGATTATAAAGCACGCAAAATTGCAGAACGGCTTAATCTCAATATTACCGGAACTTTAGGCGTAATTGTGAAAGCAAAAGTATTAGGTCTTATTCCTTCAATTAAGCCGTTTTTATCCAAAATTAAAAAGACCAATTTTAGGCTTTCAAAGGAAATTGAAATTTTAGCACTAAAAGAAGCAGGAGAATAAGTATTTACTCCACCGCCGCAAACTTTAAGCACGATGGATTGCCTACTTCCAGTTTCTCATTGGTATAAGTAAGTTTCCCTGTTTTTTTATTGATGCGAAAGATATAAATATCATCGCTGTTCTGGTTGGCCACCAGCAGGAAGTTACCGCTCGGATCGATAACAAAATTGCGCGGCGTTTTACCTAATGATGATGTGCGCTCCACAAAGGTAAGTTTACCATCGGTTGGGCTTATCGCAAATACTTCAATTTCATTGGCATCGCCGCGGTTGGTACTGTACAAGAATTTACCATCCGGCGAAGTATGAATATCCGCAGCACCTACTTTCCCATTAAAGCCATCAGCCACAAGGCTTACGGTTTGTATATTGTTAAGCTTTCCGCTTTTGTATTTGTAAACTGTAACGGCCGCGCCCATTTCCTGGATCAGGTATAAAAACTTTTTGTTGGGTGCTATAGCGATATGCCTCGGCCCGTTACCGGGTTTTACCATTACAAAAGGCGTAGTTGCAGGCGCTAACGGCTTTACCGCTAACGGATCATATGCACAAACGTTTAGCTTATCCGTCCCCAGGTCGGTGTAAAACAGGAATTGCTCATCGGGCGATAATGCCGCTGTATGCACATGCGGTTTATCCTGCCTGTCTTTATCAACGCTGCTACCCTCATCCTGTATGGTTTGCGATGGTTCGCCTAATGTACCATCAGCCTTAATGGGCAATACCGATAAGCTTCCGCCGGCATAATTAGCTACAAATACATTCTTATTGGCTTTATCCGCCAAAATGTAACATGGCCCCGCACCGTTAGATGGCTGTTTATTCAGTAACTTCAACTCGCCCGATTTTGGTTGGAATGAAAATGAGCTTACACTGCCTGTACGCTCAACACCTACCTCGTTAACCGAATACACAAACTTACGGTTGGTTGATACAGTGATGTACGACGGGTTATTCACCCCGGTAACCTTATTCAGGTAAGTAGCCTTGCCTGTTTCGGTATCAAACCGGTACACATATATACCCTGGCTTTTACCTGTTGTATAAGTACCTACCAGCAGATCGTATATTTTGCTTTTAGTTTGCGCCTGTAAAACAGCAGGTAAAACCATCAGCAGCAAGAGTGTATATTTTTTCATTTGGTTATAATGTGATTGGTTGCGCAAGTTAACAAATCTGTATCAACAAAAAATCTCCTGTTTTGGCAGGAGATTATAATATTATATCATCAAATGTTTTAGTTGTATCACTTCCTGTTCGTCCAGGTATCTCCAACGCCCGCGGGGCAGGTCTTTTTTGGTCAGGTTAGCGTATATCGAGCGGTCAAGTTTAACCACCTCATAACCCAGGCTTTCAAAAATACGGCGTACCACGCGGTTTTTGCCACTATGTATCTTTATGCCGATCTCGCGTTTTGTGCCACCGGCTACGTACGATACTTCATCAGGTTTAATCAGACCATCTTCCAGTTCAATACCGTAAGCTATTTTATTCAGATCGCCCTGCGATAAGGACTTGTTCAGTTCAACCTGGTAAAGTTTGGTGATGCTGTTACGTGGGTGCGATAGCTTATCAGCCAGGTCGCCGTCATTGGTCATCAGCAATAAACCCGTTGTATTACGGTCAAGGCGGCCAACGGGGTAAATGCGTTCTTTGCTGGCTTTTTCAACCAGGTGCATTACCGTGCGGCGCTCCTGGGGGTCTTCTGTTGTGGTGATATAGTCTTTCGGTTTATTTAACAATACGTAAACCATTTTTTCGCGTCTCAGTGTTTCGCCGTTGTAACGGATCTCATCTTTATAAGGGTCAACCTTAAAGCCAAGCTCAGATACTACCTGTCCGTTAACCGAAACAACACCCGCAACGATCAGTTCATCAGCCTTGCGGCGAGAGCAGATACCCGCGTTTGATATATAACGGTTCAGCCTTATTTTCCCTTTATCAGGATCCTGGGTTTTTGATGTGGGCGTTTTACGGCCACGCATCGTTCTTTCGGGTTTCGGCTGGTCGGCATCAAAAAACGTTTCTCTTACCGAGCGTTCTTTTGGTGTGCCTTTATCAAATCGTTTTGGAGCAGGGCCGGTATTTTTTCCTTTATAGCCCGAGCCTTCTTTTTTGAAACCACCTTCGCGGGCCGGCTTGTCGCTAAAGTCTTTCGCTCCATAAGGTTTGCGTTTAAAAGCGTCGCCGCCTTCTTTCTTAAAGCCGCCTTCGCGTGGGGTATCGCTAAAATCCTTTGTGCCATAAGGTTTGCGCTTAAAGCTATCGGCACCGCCTTCTTTCTTAAAACCACCCTCTTTTTTAAATCCGCCTTCGCGGGGGGCATCATTAAAGGTTTTGCTGCCGTAAGGGGTACGCTTTGCGCCGCCGCCTTCTTTTGGCCCGTCGCTAAATGTTTTGCTGCCATACGGACGGCTTTTGGTTTCGCCCGCTGGTTTGCCTTTATATTTTCTGTCGGATGAACCTTCGCCCGGTTTCGAGAAGTTTTTGTTGAAAGACTTCTTTTCGCCGGATGATTCACCATCGAATTTACGTTTCGGACGGTCGCTGTCAGCGTCGGATTTACCGAACCCTGCACCTGCTGATCTTGGTCGTGAAGATGAAGTTGATTTCTTTGTATTGTCGGACCCACCTGTTGGAGAAGATCGGCGGCCTGAATTTGCGGGCCTGTCGTCGCGACTGTTCCCTGATTTTTTAAATGCCATATTGTTTGATTAACGCTGTCTCAGCGGGGCAACAAAACTACACATTTTAATGCATCCGCGCAAGCAAAATTTCACGCAGAATGAACCGATAAATTTATCAAAAGTTTTTTAAAATTTCGCAAAATCAGGGTAGATATTGTCCGTTTTTTTGAAAATACCACATAAAAACCGTCATCGTAAAATCGTTGTTTAAGCCTGTTTAAAGCCCGGTTTTTGGCTTGTAACAACGGTTTTCAAAAATTGTTTTTTACATAAGTGCTTGGCTGTGTGCTTTGTATGGGCTATCTTTGCGGCAGTTTTTAACTAAATAGTTCATTAATGATTGAAAAGAAAATGATTAAAAAACACTTACTTACGTGCTCCGTAATTTTGGTGCTAACGATCATCTTCCAACTATCTTTTGGGTTCACAATTACTAATTTTAACCCACACAAAACCACCAGGACCTACGCCCTGGTCTCGTATAAAAACAGTGCCGAAAACACACTGAATTTTGCGGACGAAACGTTGCCGAAAGATAGGAAAGTGACAGGGAAAATGACACGTTCTTTGAGACGACACAGTTTCGGGAACACACAAACTGAAGTACTGCACCGCAAAGCCGAAAAATTATTTCCGATAATTGAACCGCTACTGTTAGCATACGGTATTCCCGACGATTTTAAATTTATCCCGCTTGTTGAGTCGGGCTTTGGCGAAGGCAAATCTTCGCGCGGAGCTTACGGCCCCTGGCAATTTATGGCGGGTACCGCGCGTACTTACGGTTTAAAGGTAAATAAGCATACCGACGAAAGGACCAACATCCGCAAAGCAACTATCGCAGCGTGTAAGTATCTGTTAGAGCTGCACCAGGAGTTTCACAGCTGGACACTGGTTGCCGCGGCTTATAATACAGGATCGCCTAACCTGGCGCGTTTAATACGCACACAGAAGCAGAATAATTACTTCCGCATTAAGATGAACAGCGAAACAGGCAGATATGTGTACAATCTTATTGCGATGAAAGAGATCATAAATGATCCGCAAACCTATGGCTATAATTATCACAAGCCTATATATGCTTACGTACCCGGATTTACCGACAGTACGATAGCAGTAAACTAAGAATAATTATTACTAAGGAGCACGGTATTGGCCGGCCTGCAGGGTGCAGGCCGGCCTTTTTTTTTTGTTTGTTTATGCGAGCCCCGAGGTAAGGCTGATAAATATCTGTTCGATGCTTTTGCCTTTGTGCTCATCCTTTATTCCCTGCAGTGAATTGCCGGCTACAATTTTGCCCTGGTTAATAATGATCACATCATCGCAAACGGCATCCACCTCCTGCATAATATGAGTACTCAATATAATGGTTTTGGTAGCGCCCAGGTCGCGGATAAGCTGGCGGATGCCCACCAACTGGTTTGGATCGAGGCCGGAAGTTGGCTCATCCAGTATCAGCACCTGCGGATCGTGAATGATGGCCTGCGCCAGGCCCACACGCTGGCGGTAGCCCTTGCTGAGCTGCCCTATCTTTTTATGCTGCTCCGGGCCGAGGCCGGTTTGCTCTATTACTTCGGCAATGCGTTTGGCGGGGTTGTGTACCTGGTGCACTTCGGCAATAAAAGCCAGCGACTCTTTAACATACATTTCCAGATACTGCGGATTGGTTTCGGGCAGGTAGCCTACGTTGCGCCTTACCTCGCGCGACTGCGTAACCACATCAAACCCGCAAACCGTAGCCGTACCCGATGTTTGGGGGATAAAGCCGGTGAGGATCTTCATGGTGGTGGATTTACCCGCACCGTTTGGCCCCAGGAATCCCGTTACCTTACCCGGCCGGGTGCTGAACGAAATAGCATCAATGGCCTTTTGTTTGGCGTAAAGTTTTGTAAGGGAATCAACCGAAATACTCATTTGATGGAAGATGTGAGACGTAAGATGGAAAATGTAATTAACGCAAATTTAATAGAAGTTATATAACAGGCGGAAAATGTTTCATAATGCTGCCCTCCACATACATATATTCGACAGCTAAAAAACACATCTTCCATTTTACATCTCACATTTTCCATCAAAAAACTATCTTTGCCCTGTTATGAGTAAAAATACCGACGAAATATTTAAGAATGTAATATCGCACGCTAAGGAATATGGCTTTGTGTTCCCTTCCAGCGAAATATATGATGGTTTGAGCGCAGTTTATGATTACGGTCAGAATGGCGCGGAGCTGAAGAACAACATTAAAACCTATTGGTGGAAAAGCATGGTGCAACTGCACGATAATATAGTTGGTATTGACAGCGCCATATTTATGCATCCCAAAATATGGAAAGCCAGCGGCCACGTTGATGGCTTTAGCGATCCGATGATTGATAACAAGGATTCGCAGAAACGCTACCGTGCCGACCAGCTGATCGAAGATAAAATTGCCGCGCTGGATGAAGCCGGTAAAACGGATGAAGCCGAAGTATTGCAGGCCGATATGGATGCCGCGCTGAAAGCCGAGGACCTTACCCGCCTGAAAGAGATCATCCTTAACAATAACATTGTTTGCCCGGTATCAAAAACCGCTAACTGGACCGATGTGCGCCAGTTTAACCTGATGTTCAGCACCCAGATGGGGGCTATGGCCGAAGAAAGCAGCGAGATATACCTGCGCCCCGAAACCGCGCAAGGTATCTTCGTTAACTTTTTGAACGTGCAGAAATCGGGCAGGATGAAAATTCCTTTCGGGATAGCGCAAATTGGTAAGGCTTTCCGTAACGAGGTAATAGCCCGTCAGTTCATCATCCGCATGCGCGAGTTTGAGCAGATGGAGATGCAGTTCTTCGTTCGCCCCGGTACCGAAATGCAGTGGTACGCTTACTGGAAAGAAGCCCGTTTAAAATGGCACTTAGGTTTAGGCACCAGCGCCGATAAATACCGCTACCACGACCATACCAAGCTGGCGCATTATGCCAACGCCGCGGTTGATATTGAGTACGAATTTCCGTTTGGCTTTAAAGAGGTGGAGGGTATACATAGCCGCACCGATTTTGATTTGAGCCAGCATCAGAAATTCTCGGGCAAAAAGATGCAGTATTTTGACCCTGAACTGGGTGAAGATGGCAAACCTTATGGCAACTACATCCCTTATGTTATCGAAACTTCGATAGGTTTGGACAGGATGTTTTTGCTCACCATGATAAACGCTTATGACGAGGAAGACCTAAGCACCGAAGAGCGCCCCGACAGCCGTGTGGTGCTGCGCTTCCCTCCTGCCCTGGCTCCTGTTAAGGCGGCTATATTCCCGCTGACGAAGAAAGACGGTCTGCCCGAAAAGGCACGCGAGATAATGGATAAGCTAAAGCTCGACTTTAATATTCAATACGAAGAAAAAGATACCATAGGTAAACGCTATCGCCGCCAGGATGCCATTGGCACCCCGATATGCATCACCGTTGACCACCAGACCCTGGAAGACAATACCGTAACCATACGCCACCGCGACAGCATGGAGCAGGAGCGTGTTGACGCCGATCAACTGGAGAAAATATTGAGTGATATGGTGAGCTGGAAGAAGATTTTAGCGTAAACCTACCATATAGATTTGTCAACTTTTAAAAAGTTGACAAATCTTAACGAATATTGAAAGCCTGCGGTTATCGCGGGCTTTTTTTGTCTTCTTTAAATATACTGATTCACTACCATCCCCTCACAAACTGTGTGTTTGATTAATGGCAATACATCCGTGTAATCAAAAGAATTAAAACCGTTTAAACACCTTAATATGCTGGCGCTTTAGCTGGTTGGCCAGGAGGATAATATATAGCACATCGTACACCAAAATAGCGACGAACAGAAACTGCATAAGCGGTGAATTGCTGTAGGTTTTAGTTTGGGTGTAGAAGGCTACCGAAGCAAGCAAGGTGCCTGTTAGCTTAAAAATGGCGATATAAATGCTTTGCCCGCTGGCGGATTGCCGGTCGCGAAGCATGGTGATGAACAGGACAGACATCATGAGGTTTTGCCCGAACGCGATGTAGGCGCCATTATCGTCTTTAAAGGCCTGGTTCACCAGCAGCAGCAATGCGAATGTTACAGCGAAGTTGAGCAGAAACTCCAGGTAAAAAGTAATGTTGATGCGGATTTTACGCATAGCCGGGCCAAAACGCAGGTATTGGAGCAGCAACAGGATATCAAAAGCGAACCAGATACGATCAACAATAAGCTGCGGGCTGCTGTGCGGGTAAATAAAGGAATAGATTATTTCCCAGGCCAGGTTGGCAAACAGGGCGGCAGCAGGCATGCCATAAGTAAGATCGAGTACACCGCGGCGCAGGATAAGCAGGTAAGTAATGGTCCAGCAAATGCCGGAGCCTATCATGAGCTGGTTGAATACTGACATTGGTTTCAAATATATAGAAATAGCGATGAGGTTTATTTCATCGCTATAATATTTGTGTCATTTATTCGGGAGCGAAGGCTCCGTGCTGATTTACCTTCTCGCTTACGCGCCGTAAGTGGCGGTCATGGTAATAGGCACGTTCAGCGCCTTAGAGATGATACAGCCTGATTTTGCACCCGCGGCAACCTCCTGGAACTTGTCGTTCGATACGCCTTCAATTGCCGATGCCTTCAGTTCCAAATGAATACCTGTAATGCTCAGGCCTATCATATCCAGGTCTAAAATGGCTTCTGTTTCCAGGTCGCCGGGTGTAAAGCCTGCCTGGGTTAAAGCGGCGCCAACAGCCATGGTAAAGCAACCCGCGTGGGCAGCAGCAATGAGTTCTTCGGGGTTGGTGCCAACGCCGTCGGCAAAACGGGTTTTAAATGAGTATTGAGTATCGTTTAATACGGTGCTCTGGGTCGAAATTTTGCCCTGGCCTTCTTTTAAGGTCCCGGTCCAGTGGGCTTTTGCGGTACGTTTCATAATTGCGATGTTGATTTTAATGATTTACAATATTATTAATTGTTTAGCTATGAATTACCATTTAGCCCGATCATATTGTTGGGGCCAACTTACATCGGCGCCAAGCACATGCGCCGCACGGAGCGGGAAGTGCGGATCGCGCAGCATTTCGCGGGCAAGCAATGCAATGTCGGCTTTTTCGGTTTTAATAATGTCGTCGGCCTGTGTTGGTTCGGTTATCATACCTACGGCACCGGTCAGTATCCCGGTTTCTTTGCGGATATCTTCGGCAAATTGTACCTGGTATCCCGGCCCCACCGGAATCGCGGCTTTGGGTACGATACCGCCCGATGAGCAGTCGATGAGGTCGACGCCATGGCTTTTTAATATGCCAGCCAGTTTAACTGATTCTTCAGCATCCCAACCACCGGGTACCCAGTCGGTAGCCGACAGGCGCACAAACAACGCGTTTTCCTGCGGCCATGCGGCTCGCACCACATCAGTGATCCGGAGCAGCAAGCGGATGCGGTTCTCGAATGAGCCGCCATATTCATCGGTACGGTGGTTACTTAACGGCGAGAGGAACTGGTGCAGCAGGTACCCATGCGCGGCATGCAGCTCGATCACTTTAAAGCCCGCTTTTATGGCGCGGTAGGTTGCCTGTTTAAAATCTTCAATTACCTTGCCGATGCCGTCGGCATCCAGTTCGGCAGGCTTTTCGGTGCCCTCTTTAAAAGGAATATCGCTTGCAGACACCGCTTCCCAACCGCCTGCAGCGATGGGTATTTGCGCGCCGCCGTTCCAGGGCTCGCTGTGGCTGGCTTTGCGCCCGGCATGCGCCAGTTGTATACCGGCTACAGCACCTTGCTGATGGATAAAGCCGTTAATGCGCTGCAGCTCGTCAATATGCTCATCTTTCCATATTCCCAGATCAGATGCAGTTATTCTGCCTTCGGGGGATACGGCGGTGGCTTCCGTCATCACCAAAGCCGCGCCGCCCACGGCAAAGCTGCCCAGGTGCGTATGGTGCCAGGGGTTGGCAAAACCATCATGACTTGAATATTGGCACATGGGAGATACGGTTATCCTGTTTTTTAATTCGATGCCGCGGATAGTGAGCGGGCTAAATAAGTGTGGCATAAGGTAGCGCGTTGTATTAATAGTTCAATTTTAACACTTATTTTGTTGGGATGGTTTGCCTGGGCCGAATAAATACTTTTCTGTGACGCATTAGCATATTTATGTTTTTATAATTACAGTTTAGAATATTAAAGTAATATATGGCTGCGAATTTTGACGGTAAAGTTTATATCAATCCCATCCCTACGGCAATGGGCGGCGACGGTAATATGGGTAAAATGATAGCGGAGCTATTATTTAAAAAACACCCCAACAGGACACCTGTAAAAACGCCGGGGCCATTCCATGTCGACCTGAAAAGGCTGAACAACCTGCCGCCCGAAACCTTGCGAGTTACCTGGCTGGGGCACTCCTGCCTCATTATCGAGATAGACGGCAAGCGTATACTAACCGATCCGGTTTTCAGGCGGGCATCGCCGGTGCAGTTTGTGGGGCCAAAGCGGTTCTTCCCATCGCCGATAGCGATTGATGACCTGCCGCCGCTGGACGCCATTATTATATCACACGATCATTATGACCACCTGGACGATAAAACCATCGTGGCGATAGCAAAAAAAGGAGCACCCATTTACACTTCGCTTGGCGTTGGCGCCATACTGCAAAAATGGGGCATCCCAAAAACACAGATCACCGAGCTTAACTGGTGGCAGCAGGCCGATTTGGGCGATGGCTTTGTGATCACATCCGCCCCGGCGAGGCATTTTTCGGGCCGGAGCATGTTTAACCGTAACCAAACGCTTTGGGCGTCGTTCGCGATAAAGGGGCCGGTGCATAATGTGTATTACGGGGCCGACTCGGGCATGCACCCCCTGTTTGCCGAGATAGGCGAAAAGCTGGGGCCGTTTGACATCACCATGCTGGAGATAGGCGCATCGAACGAGTTATGGAAAGACATCCACATGGGCCCTTATAATGCCGTTGACGCGCACCTGGCGCTAAAGGGCAAGGTGATGATGCCGATACACTGGGGTACCTTTAACCTGGCTTTCCATACCTGGACGGAGCCCGCAGAACAGGTTATGGCGTATGCCAAAGAAAAGCACGTTGACCTGCTGTTGCCCGCTCCCGGCGAAATTTACGCGTTTGACGGAAAGGAACATATTAACAAGTGGTGGGAACGCTCGCAGGTTTAATGGTAAACACCTTTATATATCACCACGCCCTTTACTGTGTCAATTAATAAATTGTGCCCCTTAATACTCTCGAAGGTAACCCCTCCTATTGAGCCGCCGACAGGAAAGCTTCCACCTTTATCAATGGTGTAAAAATTTATTTTAACCGGGTAGAGCGCGGTATAATCGCCATTGGGCTCTTCTTTGAATATGGTAGAGAATTTAACGGTGAGCAGTTTCCGCTCGGCTACATCCGCAGCTTTTATGGTATCGCGCTTTTTAGTTTTTTTAGCAGGCTTAACCTGGCAAAAAACTGATCCGGATAGCAATACTAAAATAAGCATGAGCAGAACTTTTTTCATAGAGGAAGATTTTGGTATGGACAAATTTAACTAATTGCTAAATAATATTAATCGCCGAAAGGATAATTGAAACATAAATTATTTTATAACGTAAACACTTGCATTAAAAGAAATAAACTACCTATCTTAGAATTTCCTTTATAACCCTAATAAACACCCTTAATTAATGATGAAAGAAGCGAATACTTCCGTATTGGTTATTGACGATGAAGAAATGGTAAGAGATAACATTGAAGATATCCTTATCCCAAAAAAACAATCGGCAGAAAGTTTGGATGTGAGCAACGCGGCAAGCATTTTGTTTGACGCACCCGCCCCTATCCTTGCACCCCGAACCACCAGTAACATCCCGGTTTTTACGGTTGATAAAGCACCAAACGGTATGGAAGGCGTTAAGCGTATTAAGGAAGCCTTGGAAAGAGGCACTCCATACGCGGTAATATTTTTGGACATGCGCATGCCGGGCTGGAGCGGATTAGAAACCGCAATGGAAATACGAAAACACGACAGCAAAGCCGAGATTATATTTATAACCGCGTACAGCGATAAATCAATTGATGAAATAGTAGAGCAGGCAGGGCAAAACGTGGGCTACCACTGTAAGCCATACGCCAGCGAAGAGATCATTCAACTGGCTACCAAGGCCGTAACCGATTATAATAAACTGCGCAACCTGGAGAGCCTGATAGAATCTATTTCATCCATCGGCCTGAATAAGCATCAGCTAACATCATTATTAAAAAATATACTCGACCAACTGGCAAGCTCGGTGGATACCGATATGGCGCTGATTGGCAAACTGCATGACGACCTGAGCTACGAAAAGATCTTATCCATTGGCGCGATGGAAGAGAAGATGAACCTAGAAGAGCTGATAACCCGCGTAAAAGATATAAAAATAGCCAAAGACGAAGTAGTTCAAATTGATGAACTGGTGATGGCCCGTTTAGACCATTACTCCGTTTTCGCGGTACTAAAAAAGCAGGAAAGACTAAAGGTAGAAAAAATGTACCTGCTGAAACTTTTTGTACAGAACGCCGCGCAGGCCATACGCAATGCGGAGCTTAATGAGCAGTTGCTGCAAAAAGAAAAGCTATCGGCTGTGGGTAACGCGGTGAGTATGGTGATGCATGATTTGCGCTCGCCCATCAAAAACATTAAACTGATAACCAACCTGATGCGCGAAGACGGCCAGGAAAGCGACCTGCTGGACCTGATAGACCAGTCGGCCGAGCAGGCCTCTGAAATATTTGACGATTTTCTGGATTTTGTTAACCATACCCCGGTTAAAAAATACCCGGTAAGCGTTAATAAAATTATTGATGAAGTGATCGCCCAAACCGAATCGCATGAAGGGATACATAATATGGCCATCCATAAAAATGTTCCCGAAAACATGGTCGTATCCGGCGATGAAAGTAAATTGAGGCGCGCAATAGGCAATATAGTGAACAATGCCGTAGATGTATTGAATGATGAAAAAGTACGGGGCGCTTATATTGACATCAGGGCTGTTTTGCATAAAACAGACAGTGTACTCATTACGATAACAGATAACGGGCCGGGCATCCCATCAGAAATAGCAAAAAGCTTGTTTGAGCCTTTTGTAACTAAACAGAAAGCCGGCGGCACCGGTTTGGGGCTTGCTATAGTAAAGCAATACATTGATGCTCATGGCGGCGAGATCTGGGTTGAAAATAACCCGGGGGCAGTGTTCCATATTGTATTGCCTTTGTAAGCAACACACAAAACCCGCAAAATAAATAAGCCCGGTATCCTGGTTATTATATATGTTAAAAATCGTCTTCACATGCTTTTAAAAAAAAGTGGCCGGTGCTTAACGGGCCTTTGCTTCGCTTACTTATTTTTTAGTTTTTTGGCGATTAACGGTTTTTCGCAGGCGCCCGATTTTAAATTCAAGCGGATCACCACCGAGCAAGGCTTATCGCATAGTGATGTTGATGCTATATTTCAGGATAGCCGGGGTTTTATATGGCTGGGTACACGATATGGGTTAGACAGGTACGACGGTGTTAAGATGACCGTTTACCGCAATGATCCGGCCGATAGCAACAGCATCAGCAATAATACCATACGCAGTATATTTGAAGACCACAGGCACCAGTTGTGGATAGGCACCCGCTACGGGCTAAACATGTTTAACCCGAACAGCAACACGTTTACGCGGTATCAAAACATAGCGGCAAACAGTAAAAGCATCAGCAGTAACCTGGTTACCTGTGTATTTGAAGACAACCATAACCATCTTTGGGTAACTACAGGTTCGAAGGGGCTTAACCTGTTCGATTTTAAACTGGGCACGTTTACGCATTATCGCCACCAAAATAACAACCCGAACAGCATCAGCACCGATTCTGTTAATTGTATTTACCAGGATAAGAAAGGCAACCTGTGGGTGGGCACACAAAATGGTTTAAACCTGTTCGATCCGGCTGCCAAAACCTTTAAACGCTTTAGCAACCTTAACGATAAGCTGAACCTGCAGGGTGCAAATAACTTTACCATTATAGCCGAAGATGAGCACGGCAACCTGTGGTTAGGTACCAAAGATAGCGGGGCCGCCTTATTCAATACGGCTACAAAAACATTCGAATCGTTTAACCATAACGACCTGCAGCCGGCAAGTTTAGGGAGCGATGTGGTAAGGGCAATCATTCATGACAAAAGCGGCCGCACATGGATAGGCTGCTCTAACGGCGGGCTAAACCTGTACGATGCCAAAACGAACTCCTTTTTCCATTACCAAAACGACCCCGAGAATTTATCGAGCTTATCACAAACTACCATTACCTCGCTGTTCCAGGATAATCAAAGTAATTTGTGGGTGGGTACGCACCGTGGCGGGGTTAACCTGTATGCGCCGCATGCCAACCTGTTTAATTTGTACCAGGAGAAATCGAACCCTAACACTATCAGCTACAGCGATGTAAAAACCTTTTGCCAGGACCATAACGGCAACATTTGGGTGGGAACTGATGGCGGCGGTATGAACCTGTTTAACCGCGATAAAAATACGTTTAAACGATATACTTACGATCCTAAAGACCCGAAGTCCATCAGTTCTAACGCGGTGATGGATATTTACGAGGACCATCATCATAATATATGGGTAAATACTTTTGGCGGCGGCTTAAACCTGTTCAACCCGAAGAGCGGTACATTCACTCATTTTAAGCATGATAAACACGACCCTTATTCTATCAGCTCAAATTTCGGGCAAAAAAGCTTTGAAGACTCGGAAGGTAATTTATGGATAGGTACCTATTATGGCGGCCTTAACCTGCTTGATATAAAAACCCGCCGGTTTAAACGGGTTATTAAAGACCCCGACGGTGTAACAAGCGTATCGGGCAATAATATTGTTACCATAAATGAAGACAATGCAGGCAACGTATGGTTTGGCACCGATGACGGCGGTTTAAATGCTTATAATTTAAAAACAAGGCGTTTTACACACTATTTTAATAAAGAAACCACCAGCCCCGATGTAAGGGTGATTTTTAATGATAGCAAGGGCCGGGTTTGGGCAGGGCAACTGGGCCTGTATCTTTTCGACGCGAAGAGCAATCAATTTAACCTGTACACTACCAAAGGCGGGCTGGCAACCGAATTTATAAAGGGCATAACGCAGGATAAATTTGGCAAGCTCTGGATATCGACCAATAAGGGCATCACGCGCTTTAACACCGACAACCAATCGGTAAAGAAGTTTAATATTTATGATGGACTGCAGGGCCTTGAGTACGAACCCAATGCCTATATGCAAACCACCGACGGCGAGATGTTTTTTGGGGGAACACAGGGCTTAAACACCTTTTATCCTGAAAAGGTAAAGAACAACCGGTTTATCCCGCCGGTATATATTACCAGTTTCGAGATATTTAATAAAACCGTTCTGCCGGGCGGGAAAGATTCGCCGCTGAGCAATGATATCAGTGTTACACAAGAGGTAAACCTGTCACATAATCAATCATCCATATCGCTTGATTTCGCGGCGCTTAACTATGTAACATCCGAAAACAACCAGTACGCTTATAAATTAGAGGGTTTTGATAAGGATTGGGTGCCGGCAGATAATACCCGCAAAGCGAGCTATACCAACCTTGACCCCGGCACTTATACCTTTTATGTTAAGGCATCGAACAATGACGGGGTGTGGAACGAAAAAGGTGCATCGGTTAAAATTGTGGTAACGCCCCCGTTTTGGTTAACGTGGTGGTTTATCGGGTTAACCATATTACTGGTGATAGGCAGCGCATACGCGTATTACCGCAACCGGATAAACGCCATAAAAAGGCAGCGCGCACGGCTGGAGCAACAGGTTAAAGAGCGTACTGCGGAAGTTGTACTTAAAGCGGAAGAATTACAAAGCGTGAATGCTGAACTGAACCAGCAATCGGAAGAGTTGAGCAAGCAGGCGGCAGAGCTTAAGCTGTTGAACGCCGAAATACAGAAACAGAAAGAGCAGGACGTAGAGAGGGCGCTTGCCCAGGGCAAGTTCGAGATCGCATCGGAAGTACTGCATGATATCGGGAACGCGCTGGTGGGTTTTGGCGCTCATTTAAACCGCATTAACCGCAGCCTCGAAAAAAACAATATCGATACGATTAAAAACCTGGCGGTATTTTTAAAAGGGCAGCAAACCGCTATAGCGGGGGTATTGGGCGCTGATAAGGCAAACGCTTTGGTTACCATTACCGAAGGCATAGCGAAAACGCAGGGCGATAACCAAACGGAAATAAACGCGTCTATAAGTGAGCTGTTCAATATTATCAGCCATATACAGGAGATACTGAACATACAGCGCCAGTTTGTGCGCGGGCATGGCGGCGTGCATGACCGCCACCCGGTAAACCTGGTAAATATTATTGATGATTGCCGCTCAATGCTTTTCGCATCTTTTGATAAGCACCGTATTGATTTCAAAGTAAATGCCGCCCCCGGAAACTATATTATAAAGGGCGACCATACCAAGCTGATGCAGGTAATATTGAATATCCTGAAAAACAGCATTGAAGCTATGGACTTTAACGCTGCAAATAAGCAGGTAACATTGAACCTGCGTACTGATGATAAAGTGATAGAGCTATCGCTGGTAGATAACGGCCAGGGTTTTGATGCCGCTACCGGGGAGCGTTTGTTTGAACGTGGCTATACCACGAAAAAAACGGGAACAGGTTTAGGCTTGTACAACTGCAAATCGATAGTAGAGAGCCATACGGGATCGTTTGATATTAAAAGCGAGGGCCCGGGCTTGGGTGCTGTTACTACGATAAGATTTGCGGTGTAGGGCGATAGCGCACGGCTTAAGGATATAACTCAAGTTTTATTTAAGTTTCATACCCATAAATCCCCATATTACCAGCTGTAAGATGCGTTACAGCATACCTAAACACAACATTATGCCGGTTGCTCGCTGGCTACTAACCTGCTTACGCTGCGGTAAACATAGTCGTTATAAATATGGCGGCGGGCAAAACGGCCGGGCGAATCGGCGTTGATAAGCTTTACATAAACGGCTTTGGGCACATCAAAATACTCGTAAGTATTACCGTCGGTAAATTGTACGGATAAGGTTTGCTGCTTATAGTCGAAATCCAGTATGGCTGCTGTGGTAGTGGTTGTAATATAGTCGGGCAGGGTTTGCTCGCGTGTTTCGGGAGCAATGCTTACCAAAAAGTGGTACGCCTCAATAATGTATTTGCTTTTGTGTTCGGCTTCCAGTTTCAGTTCATCATCCTGAAACTTATCTGGATGCCAGGTTTTCATCAGGGAACGGTATACGGTTTTTAGCTCAGCCAATGGAGCGGTTTCGGTTACAGATAGAAATTTTCTGTAGTCAACAATTTTCTTCATTGCCGCAAAAGTGCCTCTAATTTTTGGATTTACAGGCATTTATAACTTTTAATGATGAAAATGTGACAACCGGCTACTCCAGTACTTCGCAGTTAAAGCCCTGCAGGTTAAGCACCTGCGTAATAGTTGTAACGCAAATGCTGTTACCTTCTATGCGCAGTATCCTGTCGCAATCGTCAAGATCAAAACTGATGCAGTGCATAGGGAATGCCTGCAACAAGGCTGTCACCAGCCCTGTCGCCTGCTTTCTTTGTTTTACATCTGTTTTAAAAACCTCAACCATATCGGGTTATTTTTTATCGTAGCTGATCATCCACTGCACCTCGAACTTATCGGTGCACATACCAAAGTAAGAGCCCCAGAAAGTATCGGCCATAGGCATAACTACCTTACCACCAGCGGATATGCCTGCAAAGAACCTGTCGGCATCTTCCCTGCTGTCGGTACTTATCGAAATGGAGAAGTTGTTGCCCATGTTAAGTGTCTGGCCCATTGATTCGAGCGCGTCGGTACCCATCAATATGCTGGTGCCAATAGGTAAGGCGATGTGCATAATTTTGTCCTGATCGGCTTCGGGCATTTTGCCTGCTTCGCTGGTATCTTTAAAGCGCATAAGCATGGCGTATTCGCCACCAAAAACCGATTTGTAAAAGTCGAAAGCTTTTTCGGTATAACCCAAAAAGTTTAAATAAACGTTTGCTGATGCCATGATATTAGTGTTTTGATGGTTATTTTTCTAAAATGCTCTTTAATGTTGCAAGGCTGGTATCCATATCTTTTTTCAAAACCTTTTGCAGGTTGAACAGGATATGCATCACCTTCATCATATAATTTTTGGTTCCTTTAAATATCCATTTCACGTCGGTTTGTTCGGGCGAAATAGTTTTAGTTTCAAAAGTTGTGTACGATGTACCGGTAAAGGGTTTTATAAAGCGTACTTCGCAATCCATGCTTTCGCCTTCTGTTAGCCTGATGATCTCCTGCGCGCCCTGGCCAACCTGTTTATTTTCACTTTCCCAGGCGTAAATAAACCCTATGGTGCCATCGGTGCCGGTAAATGTTTTGCGCATGGCCGGATCGGCCATTACCCATTTGCTGTAATGATCCTGGTTTTTAAGGAGCTTAATATAATCATAAACCTGCTGCTTAGGTTTATGGATAATGATGCTTGACTCGATGGTGAAATCGTCCGCGCCAAAGGCCCCAAGTACAAAGGGTATGGCAATGATGATGAGAATAATGATTAAAATGGTCATGATAATAAGATTAATCGGTTATTTTATGATAGTAAATATACGAAACCAGTAGTATCGCAAAAGTTATTAGCGGGGCAAATGATCCGGCTTTAACACCATCCACCGAAAGGTGTGCAATTAAAGCCGACAGATAGGTAATACCCAAAGCAACATAGGCCCACTCTTTCAGACGTTTCCACATGGGTATAATAAGTATGAGGCCACCAATAAAGCCGCCTATACCCGCTTCCATGGCAAACCAGTTGGGCAAACCCAGGTGCGCCATGCCTTCTTTTGCTATGGGCGAATTAAGGAAGAAAATGCCGGGCAGGATAAATGCTGCCAGCAATGAGGTGCTTACCCAATAAATGATCTTGTCGCTTTTTTTAATTGTTTTGTTTGAGGTTGTCATAATGCTTATGTTTTATTATTTGAAATATTAATTGTTTGATAATACAAACATAGGCTGGCTAAACAAAATTTATCGGGTGCGAATGCAACAAAATAGGGGTTGATTACGACAGGTATTTTAACCAAATTTACAATATGAAACATATAGCTATACTGGTGCCGAAGAGCGCTATTTTAGGTAGTATTGAAGGCCCGAGACAGGTATTTACCGAGGTTAACAAGTTTTTAATAAGCACAGGACGATCCGCTTTATTTGATGTGAAGCTTGTTGGCCTGAAAAATCCGATGCCTGCCGCGGGCGGTAAGTATAATGTATATGCCGATGCCTTGTTACAGGATGTAAAGAAAACCGATCTGATCATTATCCCTGCCCTTGACGGCAATATGGTGCAGACTCTGACTGATAACAGCGAGTTCATCCCATGGATAAAAGAGCAACACAAACAGGGTGCAGAAGTAGCCAGTTTATGTGTAGGCGCTTTTTTGCTGGCATCTACCGGGTTAATAGATGGTAAAAGCTGTGCCACGCACTGGCTTGCCGCCAATGATTTCAGGAAGATGTTTCCGGATGTGAATTTGGTGGAAGATAAGATCATAACTGACGAAAACGGGATATACTCAAGCGGGGGCGCGTTCTCTTACCTCAACCTGATACTGTACCTGGTAGAAAAATATGCCGGGCGCGATGTGGCGCTATTTTGTTCAAAAGCGTTCCAGATAGATTATGAGCGCCGGAGCCAATCGCACTTTACCATTTTCAGGGGGCAAAAAGACCACGAAGATGATGTAATAAAACAGGCGCAGCAATATATTGAAGCTAAGTTTCATGAGAAAATAACCGTGGATGAGTTAGCATCAATATTCAGCATAGGCAGGCGCAACCTGGAACGCAGGTTTAAAAAGGCCACATCAAATACGGTTGTAGAGTATATACAGCGTGTAAAAATAGAGGCAGCCAAAATGAGCCTGGAATCATCTCGCGAGAATGTGAACGAGGTAATGTATAACGTTGGTTATACCGATCCGAAAGCATTCAGGATCACTTTTAAAAAGATCACGGGCCTGTCGCCATTGCAATATCGCAACAAATACAACAGGCTGATACAGGCGGCATAAGCCCCTTAGCCGGATATTACATTAAGAGGTAAATAATATCCGGTCACAATAATCAATGCTGCTATACGTATAATGCGTAAAAATTAATACTTTTATAACACCATCCCGGGTAAATATAAACTGAATTGTTTTTTTTGTTTTTTTTAATGTAAGCTGTTGGTTTTGATAACTATGCCGTTATTTATGAAACGTTTGTTGTTTCTGTTGCTTGTACTGTGGTTACCGCTGTCAGGCTTTTCGCAATCGGCAAGTCTGGACACCCTAAAGGCTGAGCTGAACAAGAAATCGCTTTACGACGAGCAAAAAGAAGCAAACATTCTGCGATTAAAAAACTCTTTATCCCGAACACCAGATATTCACCGCCAGTTTAACTTATGCGTAAAGCTGTATGATGAATATAAATCGTACCAGTTCGATTCTGCTTATGTTTTCGCTGTAAAGTTACAGGATCAGAGCAAACAACTGAACGACAGGCCGAAGCAGTATTTCAGCAGGATCAAGATGGCTTTTATATTACTGTCGTCGGGGATGTTTAAAGAGACCTTTGAAAACCTGAAAGGCATAGATGTAAAAGCGCTGGATGACGATACCAAACTGGAATACTACTCCATACTCACCCGCGCTTATTATGATGTTTCGAGCTATGATAACGACAAGTACTACGCCCCAAGTTATAACCAGTTAGCTAACCAGTATATTGATTCGGCCATCGCGCTAAGCAAACCCGATTCTTATGATAAAATATATCTAACCGGGTTTAAAAAGTTAAAAAACGGTCATAAGGAGGATGCGGCGATTGATTTTTTGAACCTGCTTAATCATCATAAGCTAACAACGCACCAGTATGCAATTGTTGCATCAACACTGAGCAACATTTACACCAATACCAATCAGCGTACCGATCTGCTGGCTAAAGCCGCGGTAAGCGATATCAAAGCGTCTACTAAAGAGACGGTCGCGCTGCTGTGGCTATCACAAATACTGTATAAAAAAGGCGATACAGAGAATGTATACCTGTTTTTACAGGAGGCGTTAAAGGATGCCGAATTTTACGGTGCCAGGCAGCGAAAGATCCAGATCAATACCCTGCTGCCTATAGTAGCTTCCGAAAAGGTGAACTATATAGAGCGTGAGAATACACGTTTCCAGATATTTTTGGCTGCCATTTTGGTTTTGACCGGATTGGTAATATGGTTTGCGGTTGCGCTGTCGAAACAATTGAAAAAACTGCGGATCAAGGAGCGGATAATTGATGAAAAGAATGTACAGTTAGAACGCATAAACGAAAAACTGCTTGAAGGCACCAAGATTAAAGAGGAATACATAGGCTACTTTTTTAATGTGATATCGGGTTATATTTTGCAGCTGGAAAAGCTGAAACGCTCTATAGATACCAAATTAGCCATTAAGAAGTATGATGACATCCAGATCATCATTGATAAGATAAACATTAAACAGGATAGGGATAACCTGTTCTATACTTTCGACCATGTGTTTATCAAGATATTCCCCAATTTCATAGAAGAGTTTAACGCTTTGTTTAGGGAAGAAGACCAGATATGGCCAAAAGAGCATGAAGTGCTGACGACCGACCTCCGGATATTCGCTTTAATAAGAATGGGCGTAAGCGATACAGAAACTATTGCCAAAATACTGGAATACTCCGAAAAAACCATCTACGTCTATAAAATGCGTATCAAAGCCAAAGCCATTATCCCCGGCGACCAGTTTGACCACCGCATTATGGAGATCAAGGCTGTTGATACCCAAAATAAGACAGCCTGACCGATCAATATCCGTCAAAACTACACTTAAATTTCTTCGATTTTTCGCTTAAATAACCTGCAATAAGCGTTATATTTTTTTGATATCTATTTTTTTCAATTAATTGATTAACAATTAATTAACTTTTAAAAAGCCTATTTCTTTTTAAATTTTTCATAAACAAATAGGGTATTGCAACTATCCTGCACAAATTTGTATTGTCATTAAAATGTGACGACCAACAGAACCAATTATTTAGTACCCGTTTTAAATTTTTAATGCAACAAGCTTTTGTAATGCTGTGCTTTTTAGTGCAACAATATAAAGCGGATGGTTGTATAAATAATATTAACTGACCTTATAAACTAAAAACTAATTATGAAGAAATTTTACCCGACTTAAGTTTTTTGGTATTGGCGGCCACCCCGGCTGCAGCCATTGCGTGTTTAGTAATAAGCTTTCTAAAAAAACATCCTAATAAACCAATTATAAAAGAATGAAAGTTTTAAGTACCCCAATCTTAAATTATATGAGAAACAATTATCTAAAAAAATTCAGTCTGCTCTTTAGTTTGTTCATAATGTCAGGCTTGGCATTTGCACAAACAGGCAGTATCAGCGGTAAGGTGGTTGACGAGACCAACCAGCCGCTCCCGGCAGCAACCGTACTTGTTAAAGGCACAGCAAAAAGTACCGCTACCGATGTTAATGGTAACTATAAGCTAACTGGTTTAGCAAACGGCCAGGTTACGCTGGAGTTTCGTTTTCTGGGTTATCAGCCCGTAACGCAGGTTGTAACGCTAAACGGCAGCGCAACTGTTAATGTTGGCCTTAAACCAGGCGGCGCCACAAATTTAAATGAGGTGGTGGTGGTAGGTTACGGTACACAACGTAAAAAGGACCTGACCGGATCGATCACTACCATATCATCTAAAGATTTCCAGCAAGGCAACATTACCACGCCCGAGCAGTTAATTGCAGGTAAGGCGGCCGGTGTTTCTATTATTTCTAACAGCGGCGCTCCGGGTGCGGGTAGCACTATCCGTATTCGTGGCGGGGCATCATTAAACGCCAGTAACGACCCTTTAATTGTAATTGATGGTGTGCAACTAAGCAATCAATCCGTTGCCGGTGCAGCAAACCCGTTAAGCCTGATCAATCCTGACGATATCGAAACTTTTACTGTATTAAAAGATGCATCAGCAACCGCAATTTACGGCTCACGCGCATCTAATGGTGTAATATTGATCACCACTAAAAAAGGCTCAACAAGTTCTGCACCTGTTATTGGTTTTAATACCCAATTTGGAGTGTCGCCGGTACCAAAAGAAGTAAGCGTTTTAACAGCCGACCAGGTACGCGCATTTGTTAAGCAATATGCTAATGTAAATGGTTATCCGGACCTGACCGCGAAATTGGGAACCGCTAATACAGATTGGCAAAAAGAAATATATCAGACAGCTATAAGCACCAATAGCAATCTGAACGTATCAGGCGGAACAAAACATGTTCCGTACCGTGTTTCGGTAGGATATTTAAACCAGGATGGTGTTTTAAAAACCGGTAACCTTCAACGTACTTCAGGTTCGGTTGATATTACCCCAAGATTTTTTCAGGATCATTTACGTGTAGATATCAACCTGAAAGGTACTTATGAAAAAGCACGTTTTGCCAACGAAGGTGCTATAGGAGCCGCGGTTTCATTCGATCCTACACAACCAGTATTGAGCGGTAACAGTAACTATGGTGGTTATTTTGAATATTTAGATCCATCTGCAACGCCAACCGGCCTTAAATCTTTAGCGCCTTTAAACCCGGTGGGTTTATTAAACCAACGTGAAGATCGTAGCACTGTTCAAAGAAGCATTGGTAATGCTCAGTTTGATTATAAGTTCCATTTTTTACCTGAACTGCATGCCAACCTAAATTTAGGTTACGATGTATCGAACGGTACAGGTACCATATTTATACCAGCCACAGCGGCATCTAATTACCTGAAGTTTGCTGATGACGCCAATGTATTGCACAGTGGCAGCAGCAGTCACTACAAAACTGTGATCCAAAATACTACTTTCGAGTTTTACCTGAATTATGGTAAAGACATTAAATCAATTAACAGCCGTATTGACCTGGTTGGTGGTTATGCGTTTTACGATTACAATACTACCAATTACAACTATCAGGCCTTTGCCGCTGATGGTGCTTCAAACAAATCGGGTATACCTAATTTTCCTTACGACAAACCCGAAAATGCTTTACGTTCATTTTATGGCCGTTTAAATTATACCCTGCTTGACAGGTATTTATTAACCGCCACTGTTCGCCAGGATGAGTCATCCAGGTTTAGCCCTAACAATCGTAAAGCGGTATTCCCTTCGGCTTCGTTAGGTTGGAAGATCAGCGACGAGTCGTTTCTTAAAGACTCAAAAACGCTGTCTAACTTAAAACTACGTGTGGGTTACGGTTTAACCGGCCAGCAGGATGGTATTAACAATTATGATTATATCTCTTATTATGCATTAAGTAATCAACAAGCCGAGTACCAGTTTGGTAATGCATTTTACCAAATGTATCGTCCGGGTGGTTTTTATGCCAACAGAAAATGGGAGCAGAGTGCTACCACAAATGCCGGGATCGATTTTGGATTCTTTAATGGTCGTATAAGTGGTGCACTTGATTTTTACTACAAAAATACAACCGACCTGTTGGCAAGTATAGCCCAACCGGCAGGTGCTAACTTCAGCAATACCATTGTTGCCAATGTTGGCGACATGGTAAACCGCGGTGTTGAGTTTAATGTAAACACCCAGCTAATAAAAAGTAAGGACCTGAACTGGGACCTGAACTTAAATGCCACTTACAACGAAAACAAGATCACCAAACTGAATTTTGTTGATGATGCAAATTCTCCGGGTAACTTAACCGGTGGTATATCTGGCGGTACAGGCCGTTCTATCGAGATCAACTCTGTAGGATATGCCCGCGGTTCATTCTATCCGTTCCAACAAGTATATGGCAGTAATGGCCAGCCTTTGGATGCTGTATTTGTTGACAGGAACGGTGATGGTACCATTAACGAAAAAGATCAGTATCGTTACAAAAGCCCCGATCCTAAGTACTTCCTGGGTATTTCAAGTAATGTTAGTTACAAAAAATTCAATGCAGGTTTCTCGGCAAGAGCCAACATAGGCAACTATGTGTATAACAACGTGTTCTCCGGTTCGGGTACCATTACCAGCATATTAAATCCATTACAATACGTTAATAATGGTTCAACTAATGTATTAGTGAGCGGCCTGAGCGGTAAAGATGTAAATAGTTCGCTTTCTGATTACTATATCGAAAATGCTTCGTTTTTACGTATGGACAATATGAACATCGGCTACCATGTTGGCAAGCTCTATAAAAACACTGCCGATCTGCATTTAAGCTTCAATGTGCAAAATGTATTTGTAATAACAAACTATAAAGGGGTTGATCCTGAAATTTCGG
>Ga0207690_10000189_pt1 | contig 47490 bp, 44 predicted proteins | sample KBSC23metaG_FD_184315 | JGI IMG/M metagenome (GOLD analysis project Ga0207690, IMG submission 184315) | Corn rhizosphere microbial communities from Kellogg Biological Station, Michigan, USA - KBS C2-3 metaG (SPAdes) (version 2) | ecosystem: Host-associated > Plants > Roots > Rhizosphere > Soil ... | reverse complement strand
CTGCACGTGGCGGTACTGCCGCGCGAGGGCGCGCAGCGCGAAGACCGACGCGACGCGGTCGGCGCGGTTCTCGCCGATCCCGACGAGGATGCCGGTGGTGAAGGCGATCGACGACCGGCCGGCGTCTTCGATGCAACGCAACCGCACCGCCGGCACCTTGTCCGGGCTGCCGTGGTGCGCGGTGACGTCGGCCGTCGTCTCGAGCATCAGTCCCATCGACGGCGCGACCGGCTTGAGTCGCTGCAGCTCCTCCCACGACATGACGCCGGGGTTGAGATGTGGCAGCAGGCCGGTCTCTTCGAGGACGCGGATCGCCATCGCGCGGACGTAGTCGAGCGTGGTCGAGTAGCCCGCTTCGGCCAGCCATCGAGCGGCCTGCGGCCAGCGCAGCTCCGGCCGGTCGCCGAGGGTGAACAACGCCTCCTTGCACCCGAGCACCGCGCCCCGGCGGGCGATGTCGAGCACTTCGCCTTCGGTCAGGTACGGCGCCGCGACCCGGCCGGGGGTCGTAGCGAACGTGCAGTAGTGGCAGCGGTCGCGGCACAACCGGGTGAGCGGGATGAACACCTTGCGGCTGTAGGTGATCGTGCCCGGCCGGCCAGCGTCGTCGAGGCCCTTGTCGCGGACGCTCGCAGCCGTCGCGCACAGCTCGTCGAGCGCATCGCCACGCGCCGACAGCAACGTCTCGGCTTCGGCCGCGTCGAGCGCCTTGCCCGCCGCCGCCCGCGCCAGCGCGCGGCGCAGTCCGGAGTCGCGCGCCGCCGCCATGTCTCGACCCTACGGGGCCCTGACACACTGCCGCCCATGCGGATCACGGTGCTGGCCGGCGGCATCGGCGGCGCCCGTTTCCTCACCGGACTGCGCACCCTCGGCCACGACATCACCGTGATCGGCAACAACGGCGACGACGTGACGATGTATGGCCTGCGCGTCTGCCCGGACCTCGACACCGTGATGTACACCCTCGGCGGGGGGATCTCCGCGGACCGCGGCTGGGGTCGCGAGGACGAGACGTTCCGGATCCGCGATGACATCGGCGCGTACGTCGCCGCGAGCGGCACCGACGACCTGCCGTCGTGGTTCGGTCTCGGCGACCTCGACCTCGCGACCCATCTGGTCCGGGCGCACTGGCTCGCCGCCGGCCTGCCACTGTCCGCAGTGACCGCGCGGCTGTGCGCGCGATGGGACCCGGGCGTCCGGCTGCTGCCGTCGACCGACGATCCGGTCGAGACACACGTGACCCTCGCCGCGGGCGAACGGGTGCATTTCCAGGAGTGGTGGGTGCGCCTGCACGCCGCCGTGCCGGCCACCGCGATCGAGCTGTACGGCGCCGCCGACGCGCAACCCGCGCCCGGCGTCATCGAGGCGATCCACGATGCCGACGTCGTACTGCTGCCGCCGAGCAATCCGGTCGTCAGCATCGGCACAATCCTTGCGATTCCAGGGATTCGCGCGGCAGTCGGCGCGACCGAGGCGCCGGTCGTCGGGGTGTCGCCGATCATCGGCGGTGCGCCGGTGCGCGGCATGGCCGACGCCTGCCTCGCCGCGATCGGGGTGGAGACGTCGGCGTACGCCGTCGCCCGCCACTACGGCGAACTGCTCGACGGCTGGCTGGTCGACGAGAGCGACAAGGCCGACGCCGACCGGCTGGCGGACGACGGCATGGTCGCGCGCGCCGTACCGCTCTGGATGACCGACGTCGAGGCGACCGCGCGGATCGCCGACGCGGCGCTGACCCTGGCCGCCGATGTCCGCGATTGAGATCCGCGGCATCGAGGGGATCCCCGAGATCCGCGCCGGCGACGACCTGACTCGCATCATCGCCACGGCCACGCCGGATCTGGCCGACGGCGACATCGTCGTGGTCACCAGCAAGATCGTGAGCAAGAGCGAGGGGCGGCTCGTCGACGGCGAGACCCGCGAGGCGGCGATCGACGCCGAGACGGTGCGCGTCGTCGCCCGCCGCGGCAACACCCGCATCGTCGAGACGAGGCACGGTCTCGTGCTCGCCGCCGCCGGCGTCGACGCGAGCAACGTGCCGGCGGGGACGGTCGCGTTGCTGCCGATCGACCCGGACGCGTCGGCGGCGCGGATCCGCGACGGGCTGCGCGAGCTGCTGGGCGTCGACGTCGGTGTCCTCGTCACCGACACGATGGGCCGGCCGTGGCGCAACGGCCTCGTCGATGTCGCGATCGGCGCGGCCGGCGTACACGTCCTCGACGACCAACGCGGGCGCACCGACGAACACGGTCACACGCTGGAGATGACGGTGACGGCGCTGGCCGACGAGATCGCCGCGGCGGCCGAGTTGGTGAAAGGCAAGCTCAACCGGATACCGGTCGCGATCGTCCGCGGGCTCGGCCATCTGGTCGCCGAGCCGGCCGGCCGGGCCGCCGACCTGATCCGGCCGGCCGAGGAAGACATGTTCCGCCAGGGATCGAGCGACGCGGATCCCGCCGATCCCGGCCCCGACCCACGTTGACTGTGACGTTGTGTGTCGATGTTGCGGGTCTGACTGACACACAACGTCACAGTCGACGAGACGGGTCAGATCGCGCGGATGTCCCCGACCGGCATCCGCGGGCCGAACTTCGGCTTCTGCGCGCCGGACAACTCGACCAGCCGGACCGCGCGTTGCCGGTGCCCGGGATAGACGGCGAGGACGTCCATCATCTCGTCGTCGTCGATCGGCCGGCCGAGCAGCGCCCAGCCGACCAGCGCCGGGATGTGGTAGTCGCCGTACGACACCTCGTCGGGGTCGCCCCACGCGCGTTGCGCGACCTCGGCGGCGGTCCAGCGGCCGATGCCCGGCACCGCGCGGAGCCGGCGCAACCGGTCGTCGCGGTCGAGGCCGATGCACTCCTCGAGGCGGTGCGCGACCTCGGCGGCCCGGAGGATGGTGCGGGCCCGGCCGGGGTCGACGTTCGCGCGGTGCCACTCCCACGACGGGATCCGCCGCCAGACCTCCGGCCCAGGGAAGACGCGCATGCCGTCGGGCGCCGGGCCCGGCGCGGGCTCGCCGTAACGGCGAAGCAGGTGCCGCCACGAGCGGCGCGCCTCCTTGCCGGTGACCCGTTGCTCGATGACCGCCGGGACGAGCAGCTCGAATACGAGCGGCAGCCGGGCCAGCCGCAGGTGCGGCAGCCGGCGCCAGGTCTCCGCGACCAGGTGGTGCGCCGGGGTGAACCCTGTGACGTCGTCGGCGGCGCCGAGCAGGTCCGGCACCCGGTCGAGGATCCACGCCGCCCCCGGGCCCCAGGCGCGCGCCTCGACCTCCCGGCCGCGCGCCGCCAGCCGCAGCGTCGCGGCGCCGTCGGGGGTGCGCGCGGTCCGCCAGAGCGCGCCGTCCGGCCCGACCTGCTGGGTCGGATCGCCGGGGCCGCGCTGCATCCCGCCCAAGATCAACGTGAGCGACACCGGCGCCGGCGCGGTCCACGCCACGACTGCCGGGCCCTCGCTCACCCCACGATTGTGGCCGGTCGATCTAGACTCGTTGTTTTGACTACCGCCGCCGCAGCACGAGCAGGAGAAGTTCGGTGCCCAAGAATTCCAACCGGCGCAACGACGTCCGGCGAGCCAACAAAGATCGCCGCGCCCGCCTCGACGAGATGCGCCGCCAGCAACGGGCCGTCGAACGCCGCAAGAACCTGCTGACCTTCGGCTCCGCGATCGTCGTCTTCCTGCTGCTCGTCGGCACCGTCGTCGTGCTCGCGGTCAACAAGGCGCACGAGAACGACGCGAAGAAGAACCGGATCGGCAACCAGCTCAAGGCGGAGAAGAGCGAAGGGCACCAGAGCAAGCCGACCGCGGCGGAGAAGAAGGACGGCTGCCTCGGCGTGCACACCGATCCGCAGTCGCCGGCCGCGAAGCACCTGCCGAACGAGATCGACTACACCAAGGAGAAGTACGGCGACACGGCCGACGGCACGCCGCCGATCCCGCCGAGCGGCGGCCCGCACAACGCGGTGTCACTCGGGGTGAAGACCCGGTTCTACCCGCTCGCCGACAAGCCGCGGCCGGAGCGCGCGGTGCACAACCTCGAGCACGGCTTCGTCGTGGTCTGGTACGACTCGAAGCTGCCGCAGGCGCAGGTGCAACTGCTGCAGGCGATGGCCAACGACCCGGCCATGGACCGGCTGCTGGTCGTCGGCTGGTGGCAGAGCGACCTCCCGTCGGACAAGCACGTCGTCATGACGTCGTGGAGCAAGACCGACCGGTGCAGCACGCTCGACACGGCCGTTGCCCGCGACTTCTACACGGTCCACCTCAACGCGCCACAGGCCCCGGAAGCGGGCTTGCCGGCGATCGAAGGCGCCGACCAGCTGCCGTCCGGGCAGCTGCCGCCGGTGAAGCCGTCGACCCCGACGATGTCGGCCTCGCCGAGCCCGAGCAGCACCAAGAAGTAGCCGCCGCTAGCTGGCCGCGGCGCCGTCGGCGACCACCGCGTCGCTGACGACGGCGCCGGCGCCGATCACCGCGTCGGCGCCGATCGCCGAGCGGGTCACGGTCGCGCCGGCGCCGATCCGCGCGCCGCGCTGTACGACCGACGCGTCGACGACCGCACCGGCGGCGACGACGACGCCGGGACCGAGCGCCGTACCGCCGATCACCGACGCGGACGGGTCCACGACGGCCGACGGATGGACGGGAATTCCGTTGTACGCCGGGGAGAACACGGCGCCGTTGACGACGTCGACGCTGGCCTGCACGTACGCGGCCGGTGTTCCGACGTCGAGCCAGTAGGCGTCGTCGACGACACCGATGACGACCGCGCCGGCGGCGAGCAGTGCGGGAAAGGTCTCCCGCTCGACGGACACGACGGCGCCCAGAGGGATCGACTCGATCACCGATCGGTCAGGACGTAACAGCCGGCGTTGATCTGCTGCGAGACCGGCTCCGGCATCTTCTCGTGGAACGCCAGCACCCGCCCGTCTTCACCGGTCGGCACACATCCGTAGGCACGCGCGTCCGCGACCGTGACCAGGTGGAGCGTCGCGGCCGCACCGGCCGCCAGATGGCGGGCAACCTGCCCGGCGAGGTCGTGATCCGACAGCACGTCGCCGTTCTGTACGACGACCGGTTCGTCACTGTCGTCGAGTGCGCCCGCCGCGTTGCGGATCGCGCCCCCGGTGCCGAGCGGTTCGCGCTCGACGACGTACGACAAACGCATCCCGAGCACGGCACCGTCGCCGAAGTGCTGCTCGAACACCTCGGCGCGGTAGCTCGTCGCCAGCACGACGTGGTCGAAGCCGGCCGCCGCCAGCCGGGCGAGCTGATGCGTGACGAACGGGACGCCGGCGACCGGCAGCATCGGCTTCGGCGTCGTCAGGGTCAGCGGCCGCAGTCGGGTGCCCTGTCCGCCGACGAGCAGGATCGCCTGCACTGGCCTATGAGGTCAGGCCTGCTGCGCGGCCCGCTGGTACGCCGCGAGATGCGCCTCCGCGCTCGCCGCCCAGGTGAACTCGCGGGCGCGGGCGAGCGCGGCCTGGCCGAGCGCGGCGCGGCGGGCACCGTCGTCGAGCAGTGCGGTCAGCGCCGCGGCGATCTCGTCGGCACCGGGCTCGGTGTAGGCGACCGCGTCGCCGCCGACCTCCGGCAACGACAGCCGGTGCGTCGTGAGCACCGCCGCGCCACAGGCCATCGCTTCGAGCACCGGCAGCCCGAAACCCTCGCCGTGGCTGGGAAACGAGACCACCGTCGCGCCGCCGAGATACCCCGGCAGGTCGGCGAAGCGCAGGTAGCCAGGTCGTACGACGCGCAGGTGCGACGGCACCTCGGCGATCGCGGCGTCGACGGCGTCGTCCCAGCCACTGCCGCCGGCCAGCACCAGGGCGGGCGGGTCGTCGCGCCAGTGCACCGCCTGGACCCAGCCGCGGATGAGGTTGGGCACGTTCTTGCGCGGCTCGAGGACACCGAGGAACGCGAGGTAAGGACCCCGCAGGCCGAGCCGCGCGGCAACCCGCGCCTTCTCGGCGTCGGTCGGCACGTGGAACACCTCGGGATCGACGCCGTGGTAGGCGACGTCCACCGACGTCGGGTCGGCGTCGAGCACCCGCACCAGCTCGTCGCGGGTCGCCTTGCTCGGCACGATGACCCGGCTGGCGCGGCGCAACGCGGTGCGCGTCGCCGACCGGAAGAACGTGCCCTTGACCGCGGTGTGCTGTTCCGGCTGGGTGAAGAACGTGACGTCGTGGATGGTCACGACGACGGGACGGCCGACCCGCAGCGGCATCGTGTAGTGCGGCGAGTGCACGACCTCGGCGGCGAGCTGCTGCGCGACGAGCGGCAGTCCGGTCTGCTCCCAGGCCAGCCGGGCCGGGCGGTGCGCGATCGCGGCCGGGCCGGCGACGACCTCGACGAGGTCGGACATCCGGCTGTAACGCTCGGCATCGGCACGCTGGCAGACGACAGCGAGGTCGGCGCCCGCCCGGGCGAGCGCGGGGATGAGGCCGTCGACGTAACGTCCGACCCCGCCCCGGTCGGCGGGTACTGCCGTCGCGTCGACGAGCACACGGGGGGCCACTGTGCGGCTCCCTCCCGTTCTGCGTCGATCTGGTCTCGTCTGTCGCTAAGAAGACTACGCCCGTGCGTGGGGGTTATCCGGACGACCAGCCGACGACATCGACGACGAGCTGCAACGACGCCGTCGAGACGTTGCGCACCGAGACCTTCGCGCCGCTGCCGAGCGGGACGAGCACGGTCGAGCCGACCGGGATCGCGCCGCGCAGGAACAGGTTGGCGGTGCCGGGCTGGGAGGTGCCGGCCGGCCACGCGATGACCGAGCCCTTCGCCGGGCCGCTGCCGGTGAGCTGGAGCAGGACGCTGTGCGCGGTGGCCGGCACGCCGGCCGTCGTCGGGACCGCGAGGGTCGCCGTCGCGCCGGCCGCGACCGCCGTCGACGCGAGCCGTCGCGGCGGGTTGACGAGCGTCGTCGACCCGCTGGCCGGCGATGCGCTCACCGGCATGAACCAGCCGAGCAGGTCGACGGTGACCGCGGTCTTGTAGTGCGGCGACACGCTGACCGACCCGGTCGAGTCGAGCGGCACGACCGTCGTCACCGTGCGCGAGCCGCCCGGGCCGTAGAGGTCGTACGTCGTCTTCGGCGATCCCGACGGCCAGGCTCGCAGGTAGGAGCTGGTCGGCGGGTTGACGACGGTCAGCTGCAGGACCGCGGCGGCGGCTCCCGACGGAACGCCGTCGCGGCCGACGACCGCGAAGCTCGCGGTGGCGTCGGCGGCGACCGTCGTACCGGCCCGGCCGCCGAACAACCGGAACGCGGGTACGGCGGTGAGCGCGTCGCCGGCGACGGTGTCCGAGCTGTAGTAGCCCTCGACGGTCACGAGCAGCCGGCTGACGCCGGGCCCGTTGAACACGTCGACGTACCCGTTGCTGACGTCGGCGTAGACCGTCGCGTTGACCCGCTGGCCGGCGGCCCAGGACAGCTGCGGGGTCGGCGGCTTCGTGCCGAGGTGCGGGTAGACGGAGAAGCTGCCGGCCTTCGTCGACGAGAGGCTGACGACGTTGAGCACGACCGCGTTGACGCCGCTGGCCGGGACCCCGCCGACGCCGGTGACCTTCACCGCCCGCGCGCGGCTCGGCGAGATGTCGTTGCCGTTGCTGTCGTAGATCACCGCGTGCGGCACCGGATGGAACAGCAGCCGGGCCGACGGCGTGGTCGGCGGGGTCGTCGCCGCCGGGCTCGCGCCGGCCGAGTTGTGCGCGACGATCGAGAACACGTACGTCGTGTCGTTGGTCAGCCCGGTGATGGTCGCGCTGCGTGCGCTGGCTGCCGTCGTGACCACGGGGATCGACGGGCTCGCCGTGATCGTGTAGCTCGTGATGCCACCGCCGCCGTCACTCGCCGGCGCGGCCCAGTGCAGCGTCACCTTCGCGTCGCCGGCCGTCGCGGTGACACTCTGCGGCGCGGTCGGCTTGGTGACGACGACGACGAACCACTCGCTCATCAGACCGAGCGCGGACCGGAACGACGCACCCGTCGTGTCGACCGATCCCTTGCTGCCGGTCAACGTCATGCCGCCGACCCGGCCGCCCCACTGCTCGCTGACGGTGTGCCCGTTCTGATCGGTGCCCGACAGCCGCTCGCGAGAGTTGATCGTCAACGACCGGAAGGTGCCGATCGACGGGTACGCCGCCTGCAACTGGCTGGCACTGATCGTGTCGGACCAGCTGTGGCTGTTCCAGCTCTCGGTCGGCTTGCCGTCCCACGCGTCCGGACGCGCGGGCAGGTAGGAGTGGCCGCCGCTGACCTCGAAGCCGCCGTTCGACGCGGAGTACTGCGCGAAGATCGCGTGCCCCGTCGAGTCGACCATGACCTGCCCGGCGGTCGCGTCGACGGCCGCGTTGCTCGCCGACGTCTTCGCGCCGGTGCTCGTCGTCCACGGGCAGTTGCTCGCCGCGGTCTGTTCGGCGGTGTATCCGCCGTACGCCTGGTCGAAGGTGTTGTCGATGATGGTCGCGAAGCTGTTGCGCGGGTTGTCGATCCGCCACGACGCGTAGCTGCGCGCCGCAACCGCCTGCGCGGCCAGGCCGTCGAGCCGCTTGGTGCCGTTGACCGTCGGCGTCCAAGAGCACGGCATCTCGGACGGGACGACGCCGTATAGGTAGTGCTCGAGGCTGACCAGGTTGACGGTCATGCCGCCGGTGCTGCTGACCTTGTCGAACTGCAGCGAGTCGCGGTAGGCGACCCGGGTGCCGCCGGGCCGGACCAGCGTGACGACGCGGGCGTGGTCGGTGAAGCGCAGCCACGTCCCCGTCCATGTCGTGACGGTTCCGCCGGTCGGCGCGACGTTCGTCCATCCGGCCGAGGTGTGCCCCTGCACCCGGAACGTCCCGTCGGACGCGAGCATCGCCCGCCACAGATCCACGGTCTTGCCGCCGAGCGAGGCCGGTACGACGAGGCTGTGCTTCGCGTTGTCGAGCACGGTGAGGCCGGTCGCGGGGACGACGGTTGTGGGTCCGGATCCCGCGGCGTTCAGCTGCACCGAGATCGTCCCGCTCTTCTTCGCGAGTGCGGGCGCGGCGTAGTACCACGCCACGATCTGCTGCCACGTCTTGCCGGACTCGGCGCCGCCGTAGGCACCCCACTGCGACAAGCCGTGGCCGTGGCCGAAGCCGTGCCCGGCGATGTGCAGCACGCCGTCGGCCGGCCGGTAGTAGGTCTCGGCGGCGGCGGCCGGCGGCGCGAGCGCGACCATCACCGTCAGGGTCGACGCGAGCGTCGCCAGGGCCGTCCCGGCGCTGCCCCACCGCCGTCGCTGCCACCGCATCAACTCACCGTAACCGCGCGATCGGCGGATCATCGGGTCGACACGGACACAACCAGCGAGCTTCGGTTGTGCGACACGCACCAGAAGTCGCTGCTGTGATCGACGCGGCGGGCGAACGACCACCGGCCGTACGCGTCGGCGACGACGGTGCCGAGCAGCGTGCGGACCGAAGAGCCGTGGAACCGTTGGTACACGGCGACTTTCCAGCCGGGCACGCTCGTGCCCGTCAGCGTCACGACGGTGCGCCGGACGACCGAGCTCGGCGCCCGGATCGTCGGCAGGACGAGCACCTGCGCAGCCGCGGTCGAGCCGCTGCGGGTCGTCACCTTCCACGCGATGTCGCGGGTCAGCACCGACGAGACGGAGAACGCGCCGGTGCCCGCGGCGGCAACGCCCGTCGCGGTCTTGACGTACGTCGTCACACCCACGGGGTGCGTGTAGAGCGTCACCAGATCACCGGGCACGGCCTTGCCGGTGTAGACGACCGGCACGCCGTAGTTGCCCCGCCCCGGCGCGGTCGCGGTCGGTGCGAACTCCGGCAGCACCGTCGCCGTACCGGTCACGTCCGCGCCGTAGCCGGTCGACACCCGCCACGGCAGCGGCGTCGAGGCGGTGACCGCGGGCAGCGTGACGCGCGCCGCGTAGGTGCCGTCGGTCGCGGCGGTCACCGTCGCGACGACCGCGTACGACGACGCGCCGGGCGCCTTCGTGAGGATCTGCACCGCGACCGGCGCGTGCCCGGCGTTGCCGGAAACGGTGAGGGTGCGCGCCGAGTAGCCGGTCGCCGGCACGGTCGCGGCCGGCGGGTCGACGGGATAGACGGTCACCGGCGCGGAGACCAGCCCGCGCGCGTCGATGACCGCGAGCTTGCTCGGCGTCGTGGGCGTGAGCACCGCCGACCAGGAACCGCTGGTCGAGACCGCGGCGGGCAGCGTCGTCGCGGCGGCGCCACTGATCGGCGTTGCGGTCACCGTGACCTGCGCGCCGGCCGACGGCAGCGCGGTGCCACCCAGGTGCAGCGCGCTGCCCTTGCTGACGAACAACGCGCTCTTGACGGGCACCGGGGCGGTGACGGCCGGGGCCACCTTGGTGCTGCGGGTCGGCGTGGTGAAGCCGCCCGCGCTCGCCGACCACGTGTAGTCCTCGTCGGCGGTGAACGTCGCGCTCCACGTCGGCGCGGTCGTGTGAATCGTCTGCGGCGGCAGCGCGATGCCGGCTCGGGTGAGCGAGAGCGTCACGTCGCTGCCCGACAGCGCAGTGCCGGTCAGCGTCACACGCTGGCCGTAACCCGTCTGGGCCGGGCCGGTCACGGTGATCGGCGGCGTCACGGTGACCTTCGTGCGGTACGGCAGCGCAATGCTGGTCGACGTCGTACTCGTCAGCGCGACCGTGTAGACGCCAGGCGGCACCGGCACGCCGAGGTCGTCGTTGCCGTCCCACGTGCCGGCGACCGGTGCGCTCGGCGTCGCGGTGCCGACGATGCTGCGCACGACCGTGCGGGCGGAGTTCGTGACCGCGAGCTTCCACGCCTGCGAGGTGAGCACGCCGGAACGCACGCCGACGGTCTGGCCGGAGGCCATGCGGATCGACGTCGGGGCGATCGTCGGCGCGATGAGGCCGGCGCCCATCAACGACTTCACCGCGGTGCGGATCGTCGGCAGCTTGCCGTACGCGATGGTGCCCGGGCAGCTCGTGAGGTCGGCGTCGCGATGTCCGGAGACGACCTTGAAGGTCACCGTCGAACCCGCCGGGTAGCGGGAGCCGCTGAACGATCCGGCCTGCATCGTCGTCGTCGCGCCGGGGTCGCGGTAATAGGCACCGAGGCGCCAGGCGAACAGCTTCTCGGCGGCGCTCACCATGACCGGCGGCGGCGTCACGCTGCTGAACGTGCCGATCAGCGCGACGCCGAACGAGTCGGTGTTGAACCCGCCCGTGTGCGCGCCGATGACCGGCTTGGTGATCCCGCCGTAGCGCCCTTCCCAGAGCCGGCCGAAGCGGTCGACGAGGAAGTTGTAGCCGATGTCGCACCAGCCGTTCGACTCGACGTGGTAGGCGTAGATCGAGCGGATGATCGAGGGGACCGCGCTGCTGGTGTAGCCGTTCACGCCATCGGTGTGGTGCAGGAAGCCCATCTTGATCGTGGAGCCGTAGTCCGGCGTGCCGCAGCCCGCGTTGCGGTAGCGCAACCGCTCGTCCGCGCCCCACTGCGCGCGGGTGTAGATCGCCGGCTGCGCCATCGCGGCGGCGGCCATCGACGTCGCGCTCGCGGGATGCGCGGACGCGTCAGCGGCGCTGCGCCCACCGTCGACGAGTACGACGTGCAAGCCGGCCGGCGCGGTCGCGGGCCTGCCGTCGCGAGCCGAGACGACCCGCGCCTCGACGCCGTCGGCGGAGCCGACCCAGAGCGGATCGGTCGCGGTCACGTGCCGCGTCGCGGCGGCGCGGGCGTCCTTGCTGCCGTCGTCCGGGCCGCCGTCGGGGGTGGTCAGCGGCGTCCAGCCGGACCACGCGCCGTGCTGGCGGACGCGCATCTGGATCCGGGCGCCGGGGCTCAGCGTGCCGGTCCGCCAGGTCACGCCGGCGAGGCCGAACGTGCGGGTGGCCCGCCGGCCGGTGTCGGCGACGACGCCGTGGACGGCGGGCAGCGACGGGACGGGGATCGTCACGGTGGCCGGGGAGACCGGATGTGGGGGGACGCCCGCCGTACCGATGACCGGCACCCCGATGACGACGGCGGTGGCGGCGAGGACGAGGCCGGCAACGGTGGGCACCGAGGCGGCGGACAGGCGGCGCAAGGGACGGCTCCAACGGCAGTGTGCGGCGGCGGTTTCGGCAGGGTCGTAGTAGAGGAATCGGCTCTACCCTGCCGTCACTTCAGTCACATGACTACCGGGCGGGCCAAACTCACAGGAACCGGGCGTTACGGGTGAGGATGCCCTTTCTCTTCCGATAGGTCTGGGTCGCGACGGCGTCACGCGGATCCGAGCGGGTACGGACGCGGCGTGCCGACCAAGACCGAGGAAGCGGTGACCGAGGCCTATCCAAGCGGCGACGGCGAGGAGGTCCGCGGCAGCGGCGGGCTCAACGAGCAGGAGATCGAGGACACCCTCCAGCGCACGGTCGAGGAGGGCCAGCGCCGGATGAGCCGCAAGTGGCTGCCGCTGCTGTCGACTGGGATGGTCGGCGGGATCGACGTCGGCACCGGCGTGATGGCGCTCCTGGTCGTCGAAGCGCGCACCGGCGACAAGTTGCTCGCCGGGCTGGCGTTCTCGGTCGGCTTCATCGCCTTGACGTTGGCGCGCAGCGAGTTGTTCACCGAGGACTTCCTGGTGCCGGTGAGTGCGGTGATCGCGCGGCAGTCGCGGTTCCGCTCGCTGTTGCGCCTGTGGGTGGCGACCGCGGCGATGAACCTCGTCGGCGGCTGGATCTTCACGTTGCTCGTCGTCGACGGCTATCCCGACGTGCAGAAGACCGCGGCCGAAGCGGGGCAGCGCTACATCGATCTCGGTCTCGGCTGGCGAGCGTTCTCGCTCGCCCTACTCGGCGGTGCCGTCATCACGTTGATGACGTGGATGCAGCACTCGACCGAGTCGACCGCGGTGAAGCTGATCCCGGCCGTGACGACCGGGTTCCTGCTCGGCGGCCTGCAGCTCAACCACGCGATCGTCAACTCGCTGCTCATCTTCGCCGGCCTGCACACCGGTCACACGTCGTACGGCTATCTCGACTGGGCCGCGACCGCCGGATGGGCGGCGCTGGGCAACATGATCGGCGGGATCGCGCTGGTGACGTTGCTGCGGATCCTGCAGGTGCCGCACAAGGTGCGCGAGCATGCCCAGAACCCGGCCCCGTGCGTCGAGGATCGCGGCCGTCGCGCACGATGAATGCGTGAGCCTTCCGGCGCTGCTGGCGGCCGAGGTACGCCGCGACGGCGCGCGGCCGTTCCTGACCTGGTACGACGACGCGACGGGCGAGCGGATCGAGCTGTCGGTCGTGACACTGGCGAACTGGGCGGTGAAGACGGCCAACCTGCTCGCCGACGAGCACTCGCTCGAGCCCGGCGACGGCGTCCGGTTGTCGCCCGCCGATCACTGGCTGTCGTTCGTCGCGGCTCTCGGCGCGTGGCAACTGGGTGCGTGCGTCGACAGTGACGCGGCACTCGACGTGCCCGGGGATCCGGCGGCGTTCACCGCGTCGGTGCTGCCGCAACCGGACGCGCCGACGACCGGGCCGGTGCCGCCGGCGACGCCCGCGTTGCGAAGCGGCGGCCGGACGTGGACCGCGGCCGAGCTCGCCGACGCGGCGCAACAGGCGGCCGCGCAGCACGGCGTCGGTCGCGGCGCGCGGATCCTGTCGACGTACGCGCTCGACACGGTGACCGGGCTCGACGCGAGTCTCGCGGTGCCGCTCGCGGCCGGCGGTTCGGTGGTCATGGTGACGAACGCGGACCCGGACCGGCTGGCGGACCGAGCCCGGATGGAGCGAGCGACGCACACCGCCGGCTGCGACGCCGGCGGCCTCCCCCGCTTGGGCTAGCTCGCGGCGAGGGTTCCGAGCGACATCACCGCGGGCTCGGTCGGGACTTCGAGCGGCGGCTCGGTCGCAGCTCTTACGTCGTCGACGCTCACGCCCGGCGCGACCTCGCGCAGCACCAGACCCGCCGACGTGACGTCGATGACCGCGAGGTCGCTGACGATGCGTTGCACCACGCCGCGACCGGTCAGCGGCAGCGAGCACTCGCGCACGATCTTCGGCGAGCCGTCCTTCGCGACGTGCTCCATCAGCACGATGACCTTCTTCGCGCCGTGCACGAGATCCATCGCGCCGCCCATGCCTTTGATCATCTTGCCGGGGATCGTCCAGTTGGCGAGGTCGCCGGCGACCGACACCTGCATCGCGCCGAGGATCGCCGCGTCGACGTGGCCGCCCCGGATCATCGCGAACGAGGTCGCCGAGTCGAAGAACGACGAGCCCTTCAACACGGTGACCGTTTCCTTGCCGGCGTTGATGAGGTCGGGATCCTCCTCGCCCTCGTACGGGTACGGCCCGACGCCGAGGATGCCGTTCTCGCTCTGCAGTACGACGGAAACGCCGTCGGGCAGGTAGTTGGGCACCAGCGTCGGCAGCCCGATGCCGAGGTTGACGTAGGCGCCGTCGGTGAGCTCGAGCGCGGCACGTGCCGCCATCTGCTCGCGGGTCAACGTCATGCCGCACCTCCGCGGGCACGAACCGTCCGCCGTTCGATCCGCTTCTCCTCGCTCGGCACGTGCAGCAGCCGCTGCACGAAGACGCCGGGCAGGTGCACCGAGTCCGGATCGAGCTCGCCGGGCTCGACGATCTCCTCGACCTCGGCGATCGTGACCCGCCCGGCCATCGCGCACAACGGGTTGAAGTTGCGCGCGCTCTCGTGGAACACGAGGTTGCCGTGCCGGTCGCCGACCCGCGCGTGCACCAGCGCGAAGTCGGTCGTGATGGCTTCTTCGAGCACGTAGTCGCGGCCGCCGAACGAACGCACTTCTTTCGGCGGGCTGGCGACCGCGATCGAACCGTCCTCGGCGTACCGCCACGGCAGGCCGCCCTCGCTGATCTGCGTGCCGACGCCGGTCGCGGTGAAGAACGCCGCAATGCCCGCGCCGCCGGCGCGCAACCGCTCGGCAAGCGTGCCCTGCGGCGTCAGCTCGACCTCGAGCTCGCCGGCGAGATATTGCCGCGCGAACTCCTTGTTCTCGCCGACGTACGACGACGTCATCCGCGCGATCCGCTTGGCGAACAGCAGGATGCCGAGTCCCCACTCGTCGACACCGCAGTTGTTCGACACGACCGAGAGGTCGTCGACGCCCGCGTCGTACAACGCCTGGATAAGTACCGAAGGGATGCCGCAGAGGCCGAAGCCGCCGACGGCGAGCGAGGCGCCGGACGGGATGTCGGCGACGGCGTCAGCGGCGCTGCTGACAGTCTTGTCGATCACGCGCTAGACCATAACCATGACCGCAGGCGAGGATCCGGTGCTGGCCGCGCAGCTGCGCTATTACCGGGCGCGGGCGCCGGAGTACGACGCGACGAGCTACGGCGACGAGCGCGCCTTCGTCGGCCCGATCGCGGCAACGATCGAACCGCTCGGTGACGTGCTGGAGCTGGCCTGCGGCACCGGCATCTGGACCCGCGAGCTGGCGCCGCGGGCGGCGTCGTACCTCGCGGTCGACGCGGCACCGGAGATGCTTGCCTTCGCCGCCGCCAACCTTGAGGGGCTCGACGTCGAGCTGCGCTGCGCCGACGTGTTCGACCTGAATCTGAGCCGCGAGTTCGACACGGTGTTCTTCGCCGCGTGGATCTCGCACGTGCCGCCCGCGCGGTTCGCCGAGTTCTGGGCATCGGTCGCCTCGGTGCTGCGGCCGGGCGGGCGCGCGGTGTTCCTCGACGAGCTCCCGGCCCGCGCCGTGCACGAGAGCGGGCTTGCCGGCTCGCTGACGACGAGGACGCTCGGCGACGGATCCCGGCACGAGATCGTCAAGGTGTTCTACGAGCCCGCCGACCTGATCGCGCGGCTCCGCGACCTCGGCTGGACCGCCACGGTGACGACGACCGCGAACGACTGGTACGTCGCGACCGCCGTCGTCGCCGATCAGCGCCAGGGGTAGGCGCCGAGCGCGGTCCACTGCGGCGCGCGGGTCTGGCTGTAGACGTAGAGGCTCGCGCCGATCGCGCCGGCCCGCTTGCCGGCGTCGAGGAACCGCCAGATCTCGCGCGCCGACGGCATCCCGCGCCGGCCGCCGTCCGGACCCATGTCGTAGGACTGCCCGACGAGATGCACCGGCCGCAGCTTCGCGAGCTGGCGGACCGAGTCGATGGCGAGCGCGCCCGGCTCGTGGCACGACCAGTAGACCATCGGGGCGAACGCGTCGACGTACGGCGCTTCGGCGCGGTACGGGTACGTCGCGAGCTGGTTGGACGACGGGCGCATGACGGTCGCGACGATCGGCAGGTTGCCGGCCGCGCGGCGGATCAGCGACAGGTAGAGCGCGACCCGCGGCGGCGCGTTGAAGGTGCCTTCGTAGATCGTCTCGATGTCCGGGCTGAAGCCGTCGATGCGCTGGCCACCGAACCGGCCGGTGATCGCGCGCTCGGCCCGGGTCGCGTCCGCGATCGGATCCGAGAGCGCCGGGAAATCCCAGGCAATGACGGCGATGCCGGACTGGTGCGCGCGCGGTACCAACGTGTCGAGGAACCGGTCGCCGTACCAGCCCTGCTTCGTCCCGCCGGTGCGGATCCAGAGTTGCCGGAGGCCGGCCGCTTTCGCCTGCCGGACGACCTTGCCGGCGTCGAGCGTGCTGTCCGGCCACGTCGTGAGCCACATGCCCTTGCCGCTGATCGCATGGAGGTCGACGTGCCGGGTGCGCGGCACCGCGACGGGTGCCGGCAGCTTCGCGGTCGCGATCGCCGGCGTCGGCGGGTGGAACGGCGGGCCGGGCGGGCGCGGGATCGGCGGGCAGCCGGTCGGATACGCCGGCGGCGCGGGGATCGGATACAGCGGCGCGGCCGCTTTCCTGACCGTCGGCTTGGGTTTCGGCTTGGGCCGCGGGGTCGGCGTAACGGTCGGGGTCGGTGTCGCCGTAACGGTCGGCGCGGGGGACGCGTCGGCGGCCGGGCGCGGCGCGCTCGGCCTCGAGATGGTCGTCGCAGCGACGCCGATCCCACTGCCGAGCACCCCGACGACGGCGAGGGCGATCCAGCGGTCCGGGCGCATCAACCCAGTGTGCGCGACCGATCTCCGCCAGGGTGCCGAAATGCGACTTTTCGTCCCACTCAACGGGGGAGCGGGTTGGTCTTGAACAGGTTGCGGGCCATCACCAAGCGCTGGATCTGGTTCGTGCCCTCGTAGATCTGGGTGATCTTGGCGTCCCGCATCATCCGCTCGAGCGGGTAGTCGCGGGTGTAGCCGTATCCGCCGAGCAGCTGCACGCCGTTGGTGGTGACCTCCATCGCGACGTCACTGGCGAAGCACTTCGCCGCCGCCGACATGAACGTCAGGTTCGGGTCCATCCGCTCCGACGCGGCCGCGGCGGTGTAGATGAGAGCCCGCGCCGCCTCGGTCTTCATCGCCATGTCGGCGAGCAGGAACGACACGCCCTGGAACTCCGCGATCGGCTTGCCGAACTGCTTGCGCTCCTGCACGTAGCGGATGCAGTAGTCGACCGCACCCTGCGCGACGCCGAGGGCCTGCGCACCGATCGTCAACCGGGTGTGGTCGAGCGTCGCGAGCGCCGTCTTGAAGCCGGTGCCCTCCGCGCCGATCATCCGGTCGGCGGGGATCCGGAGGTTGTCGAAATAGACCTCGCGGGTCGGCGAGCCCTTGATGCCCATCTTCTTCTCCGGCGCGCCGAACGAGACGCCCTCGTCGGCCTTCTCCACGACGAACGCCGAGATGCCGCGGGAACCGGCGTCGGGGTCGGTCACCGCCATGACGGTGTAGTACTCCGACTCGCCCGCGTTGGTGATCCAGCGCTTGACGCCGTTCAGCACGTACGAGTCGCCGTCGCGCACCGCGCGGGTCTTCATCCCGCCCGCGTCGCTGCCCGCCTCCGGCTCCGACAGCGCGTAGCTGAACATGACCTCGCCGCGCGCGAGTTGCGGCAGGTAGCGCCGCTTCAGGTCCTCCGAGCCGGACAGCAGCAGGCCCATCGTGCCGAGCTTGTTCACCGCGGGGATCAACGACGACGCGCAGCAGGCACGCGCGACCTCTTCGATGACGATCGCCGACGCGATGGCGTCCGCGCCGATGCCGCCGTACTGCTCGGGCACGTGCACCGCATGCAGATCGGCGGCGACGAGCGCGTCGAGGACGTCCCGCGGGAACTCGCCGGTCTCGTCGATCTCGGCCGCGCGCGGGGCGATCTTGTCGTCCGCGAGCTGCCGAACGGTCTTGCGGAGCAACTGGTGCTCTTCGGGCAGGGTGAAGGTGTCGAACGTCGGATTCACCCTTGGATTCTAGGGTTTCCTTAGGATTCAGAGCGTGCCCCGACCAACCTTGTCCGTGATCGGCCTCGGCTACCTCGGGGCGACCCACGCGATCTGCATGGCCGACCTCGGCTACGACGTCGTCGGGCTCGACATCGACGCCGCGAGGGTCGAGGCGCTCGCCAACGGCACCGTCCCGTTCTTCGAGCCCGGGCTGGACGAGCTGCTCAACAAGGTGCTGCCGACGGGCCGGCTCACGTTCACCACGTCGTACGACGACGTCGCGGCCGCCGACGTGCACTTCCTCTGTGTCGGGACGCCGCAGCGCAAGGGCGAGAACGCGGCGGACACGAGTTACGTCGATGCGGCCGTCGCGAGCCTCGCCGAGCGCATCGGCAAGCCGTGCGTCGTCGTCGGCAAGTCGACCGTCCCCGTCGGCACCGCCGAGCGGGTCGCCGAGCAGTTCGCCGGCCGCGACGTCGAGCTCGTGTGGAACCCGGAGTTTCTCCGCGAAGGCTGGGCGATCGAGGACACGTTGCACCCCGACCGGCTCGTCTTCGGCATCACGTCGCCGCGCGGCGAGGAAGCGATGCGCGAGGTCTTCGCGCCGATCATCGAGTCCGGCGTACCGGTCGTCGTCACCGACCTCGCCACCGCACAACTCGTGAAGGTCGCGGCCAACGCATTCCTCGCCACGAAGATCTCGTTCATCAACGCGATGGCCGAGGTGTGCGAAGTGGTGCACGCCGACGTGAAGAAGCTGTCCGAAGCCCTCTCGTACGACGAACGGATCGGCGGCCGGTTCCTGCACGCCGGTCTCGGCTTCGGCGGCGGCTGCCTACCGAAGGACATCCGCGCGTTCATGGCGCGGGCCGGCGAGCTCGGCGTCGACCAGGCGCTGAGCTTCCTCACCGAGGTCGACGCGATCAACCAGCGCCGGCGCGCCCGGATGGTGGACCTGACCCGCGGCCTCCTCGACGACTCGTTGTCGGGCCGGCGGATCGGCGTCCTCGGTGCGGCGTTCAAGCCGCACAGCGACGACATCCGCGACTCCCCCGCCCTCGACGTCGCGAGCCGGCTGCACGGCGCCGGCGCGCACGTCACCGTCTACGACCCGGCGGCGCTCGCGAACGCCCGCCGCGACTACCCGGCGCTCGACTACGCGGAGTCGGCGGTCGAGGCGGCGACGGGCGCCGACGCCGTGCTGCACCTCACCGAGTGGCCGGAGTTCGTCCAGATGGATCCCGCGGTGCTCGGCGCGGTCGTGCGGCAGCGCAACGTGGTCGACGGCCGCAACGCGCTCGACGCCGCCCGCTGGCGGGCGGCCGGCTGGCACTACCGCGCCCTGGGACGACCGTAACGAAACGTGCCAATCCGGACTTGAGCCGCCGCTCGGCGGTGTCCGGCTTCCACCGCTTGGCGCATCAACGCGGCAGTCGTGCCGGCCGACGAATGTAGTGCGGCGGGGAGGAGCGGCAATGCGCCAAGGAACTGACCTGGGGGACGGCCACATGTTGATGAAGTTGCTCACCGAGCGGGTACCGGTGACGCTGCTGCTCGACCTGATCGCGCCCCCGGACGCCGAGGAGCTCTACCGGACCGAGGGCGGCGCCGACTGGCGGCTGCGCGCGGAGCCCGCCGCGGCCGTGTAGGCAATCCGCCGTACCGCTTCGCGATCGGGCTTGCCGCTCGCGAGCATCGGCAGCGCGGCGACAGTCACGACGAGGCGCGGCAACGCGGCGGCCGGCAGCCGGTCCGCGCACCACGCCCGCGCATCGGCGACTGACAGATCGGTGCCGGCGGCGAGTACGACGACCGCCGCGACCGCCTGGCCCCACTCCTCGTCCGGCACCCCGACGACCACGGCGTCGTCGACCGCCGGATGGGCGGCGAGGGCGGCCGCGACCGCGGCCGGGTCGACGTTCTCGCCGCCGGTCACGACGACGTCGTCCAGCCGGCCGAGCACCTCGAGCGTCCCGTCGGCCCGCAGCCGGCCGCGGTCCGACGTCCGCAGCCAGCCGTCCACGAGCGCCGCCGCGGTGAGATCCGGGCGGAGCCGGTAGCCGCTCGTCACCATCGGCCCGCGCAGCCAGATCCGTTCCTCGCCGTCGACCCGTACGTCGACACCGTCGAGCGGTTTCCCGTCGTACACGCAGCCGCCGCAGGTCTCGGTCATGCCGTACGTCGTGACGACCGGCGCACCGGCGCTGCGCGCGCGCTCGACCAGGCCCGGCGGGGGCGCCGCGCCGCCGAGCAGGATCGCGCGGAACCCGGTGAGGTCGGCACCGGCATCGAGCAGCCGGCGTAGCTGCGTGGGCACCAGCGACGTCACGGTCGCGCCCGGCAGCGTGTCGGGGTGGAAGCGCGGCTGCACGCGCAGCTCGGCACCCAGCATGCGGGCGCGCAGCCACACCTGCAGGCCGGCGATGTGATGCCACGGCAGGCACGACAGGAAGACGTCATCCGCGGTGAGCCCGAGCCGGTCGATGGTCGCCCGCGCGGATGCCTCCAGCGCCGCCGTGGACAGCTCGACGCCCTTCGGTACGCCGGTCGAGCCGGACGTCGCGACGACCAGCGCGACCCCGTCGTCGACGGGCCGGTCCGGGCGCAGCTCGGCCTCGAGCCGGCGGCGGGCGTCGGCGGGCAGCGACGGATCGATCGGGAGCACCGCGTCGCCGGCCGCCCATGCCGCTTCGATCGCGGCGGCGAGCTCGCCGCCCGGCGGCAACGCGAGGGCGACGAGGCGACGGCCGGACCGGACTGGCACCCTTAGAGGTAAGCATTCGAGCGGCGAGGGAGGGCATCGCGGTGGCCCGGCACGGACAGGTGTGGGTCGAGGCCGCGCGCCCGCGCACGCTGCCCGCGTCGGCGGCGCCGGTCCTCGTCGGCACGGCCGCCGGCGCGGTCGACGGCGGGCTGGTGTGGTCGCGATTCCTGCTCGCGCTCGTCGTCGCGCTCAGCGTGCAGATCGCGGTCAACTACGCCAACGACTACTTCGACGGCGTCCGCGGCGTCGACACCGTCACCCGGGCCGGTCCGCGGCGTGCGGTCGCGAGCGGGCTGGTGCCGCCGAAGCGCATGCTGGCCGCGGTGTTCGTCGCGATCGGCGTCGCCGGTGCCGCCGGTCTGGTGCTGGCGGCGATGGTGAGCTGGTGGCTGCTCGTCGTTGGGCTCGGCTCGTTCGTCGCGCTGCTCGGCTACAGCGGCGGCCCGCGACCTTACGCGTCGGCCGGGCTGGGCGAGATCTTCGTGTTCCTGTTCTTCGGCCTCGTGGCGACCGCGGGATCGGCGTACGTGCAGCACCGGCACGTCCCCGCGTCCGGCTGGGTCGCGGCGACGGCGACCGGACTGCTCGCGGTCGCGATCCTGGTCGTGAACAACCTGCGCGACGTGCCGACCGACGCGGTCGCCGGCAAGCGCACCCTCGCGGTCCGGATCGGCGAGTCGCGCACCCGCGCGCTGTTCGTCGGGCTCATCGGCGTCGGCCTGCTGCTCGCGGTCGTCGGCGTGCCGCTGGCGGCCCGGTCGGCGTGGCCACTGCTGGCGGTGCTCGCCGTACCGCTCGCGCGCGAGCCGGTCGACGCCGTGCGTGGCGGCGGTGTCGGGCGGGCGTTGATCCCCGCGCTCGGTGGCGTCGGCCGGCTGGAGCTCGCGGTCGCGGTACTGCTCGCCGCCGGTCTGCTGCTGTCGTGACGCTGGTCTACGACATCGCGATGCGGGTGCGGTTCCGCGGGCAGACCCGCCGCCAGGGCGTCCTCATCAAGGGACCCGCCGGTTGGGGCGAGTTCTCCCCGTTCCCGGACTACGACGACGCGACCTGCGCGCGCTGGTTGGCCGCCGCGCGCGAGGCGGCGTACGACGGTTGGCCGGCGCCGCTGCGCGACCGGGTGCCGGTGAACACGACCGTGCCCGCGGTCGGGCCGGAGCAGGCGCACGCGATGGTGCGGGCCAGCGGATGTACGACCGCGAAGGTCAAGGTCGCCGAGGTGGGTCAGACCCTCGCCGACGACGTCGCGCGGGTCGAAGCCGTGCGTGACGCGCTCGGCCCCGGCGGCAAGGTGCGGGTCGACGCGAACGGCGCGTGGTCGCTGACCGACGCGACAATCGCCTTGCAAACGTTGGGAAAGTTCGACCTCGAATACGCCGAGCAACCGGTCGCCGCGCTCGACGACATGGCGGCGCTGCGCCGGGCCGTCGACGTACCGCTCGCCGCCGACGAATCGGTACGCCGGGCCGAGGATCCGTTGCGGGTCGCGGGTCTCGAAGCCGCGGACATCGTCGTGCTCAAGGTGCAGCCCATCGGCGGCGTACGGCGTTGCCTCGACGTCGCGGAAGCGTGCGGGCTGCCCGTCGTGGTGTCGTCGGCGGTCGAGACGTCGGTCGGGATCGCCGCGGGCGTCGCGCTCGCCGCGGCGTTGCCGGAGCTGCGCTACGCCTGCGGGCTGGGCACCGTGCCACTGCTCGCCGGCGACGTCACGGCGGATCCGCTGCTCCCGGTCGACGGCTTCCTGCCGGTGCGCGCGGTCGCACCCGACCCGGCGCTCGTGCAGGCCGCCGACGACGTGCGCGCGCACTGGCTGGCCCGGATGCAGGCGGCCGCCGATGCGGCCTGAGAACGCCGGCCACGCGTTCGCACTGGTGCTCGTCGACGAGCTGGTGCGGCACGCCGTGCGCGACGCGGTGCTCGCGCCCGGGTCCCGATCGACTCCGATCGCGCTGGCACTGGCCGCCGAGCAGCGGATCCGGTTGCACGTACGGGTCGACGAACGATCCGCGGCGTTCCTCGCCCTCGGGTTGGCGAAGGCGTCCGGTCGCGTCGTGCCGGTGTTGTGTACGTCGGGGACCGCGGCCGCGCACTTCCTCGCCGCCGCACTCGAAGCCGACCAGTCGCAGGTGCCGCTGCTGTTGCTCACCGCGGACCGGCCGCCGGAGCTGCGCGGCGTCGGCGCGAACCAGACCATCGACCAGGTCGGCCTCTACGGCGGCGCGGTGCGCTGGGCCACCGACGTCGGCGTGCCCGAGTCGCGGGCCGACGCCGTGCGCTACTGGCGGTCCGTCGTCAGCCGGGCGGCGCTGGTCGCGCAGGGTCGCCTCGGCACCGCCGCGGGCCCAGTGCATCTCAACCTGCCGTTGCGCGAGCCGCTGACCCCGACCGACGACGGGGTCGGCTTCCCGTACCCGCTCGACGGACGGCCGGACGGCGCGCCCTGGACCGCGGGCCTGCCCGCGGCTGCGGCCGCGATGCCGGCCGACGCAGCCGGGGTGATTCGTGGCGCGCGGCGAGGTGTCGTGGTCGCCGGCGACGGGTTGTCGCCGGCCGACGTCTCCGGTGTCCTCGACTTCGCCGCGGCCCGGGGCTGGCCGGTGATCGCCGAGCCGCACAGCAACGCGCGCCGCGGCCCGTGCGCGCTGTCCGCGACCGACACGTTGTTCGGTCGCGAGGAGCTTGCTCCCGATCTCGTCGTCGTCGCCGGCCGGGTCGGGCTGTCGCGGGCGCTGCTCGGGTTCGTCGCGCGCAACCGCAGCGTCGTCGTCGACGGACCCGGCCGCTGGCTCGATCCGACCAGGACGGCCGAGCACGTCCTGGCCGCACCGCCAGGATCGTTGCCTGACATCGGCGGCGAACCGGCCGACGCGAACTGGCTGGCGACCTGGCACGGCGCGGCCGGCGCCGCGGCCGGGGCGGTCGACGCTGTCCTCGACGAGTCCGCCGAGCTGACCGAGCCGCTCGTGGCCCGCGAGGTGTCGGCGTGCCTTCGCGACGGCACCGCGCTGGTCGTCGCGTCGAGCATGCCGATCCGCGACCTCGACCTGACGATGCGACCGCGCGACGGCGTTCACGTGTTCGCCAACCGCGGCGTTTCCGGGATCGACGGGTTCGTCTCGACCGCAGTCGGGATCGCCTTGGCACGCAACGGATCCGCGACCGTCGCGTTGAGCGGCGACCTGTCGCTGTTGCACGACGTCAACGGCCTTGCCGTGCGCGACGGCTACCCGATCGACCTGACGATCGTGGTGGTGAACAACGACGGCGGCGGCATCTTCTCGTTGCTCCCGCAGGCCGACGCCGACGACGGCGGCACATTCGAGCGGTTGTTCGGCACCCCGCACGGCGTCGACCTCGCCGCGGCCGTCACGGCGTACGGCGCGGCGCACCGGCACGTCACCGACGTCGAGCAGTTGCGGGCCGCGCTCGGCGCCGGGGAGGGGATCCGGGTGGTCGAGGTACGCACCGAACGAGCCGGCAATGCAAAGCTGCACCGCCGTCTCACCGACGCGGCGGCTTCAGCGGTCGCTCAGTTTTTCGCCGTAGGCTCCGGCGCACCATGAGAACGACGTGGTTGGCCGCCGCCTGCCTGCTCGCCGTCACCGGCTGCGGGTCGTCGAGCAGCGGCGGCACGCCCGACAGCCAGGGCGCACCGGGGACGGTCACTCTCGACGACAGCGCGAACGGCACGACCGTGCACGTGCATTTCGGCGACACCGTCACGGTGACGTTGGGCAGCACGTACTGGTCGTTCCTGCCGACCGACGGGCTCGCGCTGCAGCCGTTCGCGCCGGCCCAGACCGCGCCCGCGAGCACCTGCAAGACGCCGGTCGGCAGCGGGTGCGGCACGGTGACCGCGTCGTACAACGTGGGCCACATCGGCACCTCGGTGCTGCGCGCGCACCGAGACACGTGTGGCGAAGCGCTCAGGTGCGTCGGCGACCAGGCGAACTGGTCGGTGACCGTCGTCGCGACCTGACCGTCGTCAGGGCGCGAGCTGCGGATGCATGACGAACAACACCGCGGTGCGCGGCCGGCCTTCGTGCGCCGGGTCGTCCTTGTTCGCACTGAAACCGTCGACCAGGCGTTCGAGCTCGGTCATGACCGCGCGCGCCTCGTCGGGGGTCAACCGCGCGTACGCCTTCGACAGCAGGACGGCGTCGAGGTTGGGTTCCGCGCTGGACAGGTAGGCGACGAGCTCGTCCCGGCTCTCGTCGACGATGCTCGCCGCCTGGTGGATCGACGCGTCGCGGGTCGCCGGTGATCCGAACAGCGATTCGTCGAACTGCAGCCCGAGCTGTGCGGTCTGGTACCGGTGCTCGACGATCCCGGACACCACCCGGGTCTCGACGTCGGCGATCAGCCCGGCCTGCTCGAGCAGCTTCATGTGGTGGTAGAGCTTCGTGACCGGCTGGCCGAGCGAGGCCGCGATCTCCTTGACGCTCCACGCCCGGCGCGGCTCGCCCATGACGACGTGCAGGATGCGCAACCGCAACGGGTCGCCGAGCGCCTTCAGCGCCTCGGCGTCGTTGACGACACGGACCTCGACCGGCTGGTGCGTCCCCGGCTGGGTCATCGCACCGTCGACGGCGTGGTGGGCATGACGAGCCGGGCGCCGATCCGGATGAACAGCTCGCCCACCGCCTGCCGCAGCGGGTGCCGGCGGCCGCCTGGGTGCGGCAGCTGCGCGACCAGCGCGTCGTACGCCGCTTCGGCGCGGGCCGCCGCCAGCTGCTCCGCCGCGACCCGGCCGTAGGAGAGGTTCCACATGGCGGCCTCCATTCAGCGTCCGTCTGTCATTCAATGTTTTCTGAATGAAAGCTAGAGGCTGAACGGTGGCCTGTCAATCACACCCCTCGACTTCGGAGACCTGGCGACCACGACACGCCGACAAATGTCGACAAAAGTGGTCACCGGCCCTCCGAAGTGGTGAGTTAGGGCGTCGCGCTTTCCTCATGCATGACCTGGCGGCACAGGAACTGTTCGGTCGAGCCGACGGCGTCGAAGACGTTGAGCTTCGCCAGCCAGGAGGCGTTGGTCTGCGCGACGGTCGGCGGCGCCGCGGTCGCGTCGAACCGCAGGATGTCGATGCCGCGCTGGTAGTCGACGACGTAGACGTAGTCGGTGCCCGCGATCCAGTACGCCGCGGAGGCGGACCCGCGCACCGGCTGGAAGAAGCCGACCTGACGGATGCTGCCGGACTTCGCGTCGACGGACAGGAACCGGGTGCCGTGTTCGTACCAGCCGCCGGCGACGAGGTACTTGCCGGCGTACTGACCCTTGTTGTTCTCCCGGACGGTGAACCAGTGGCCGGAGCAGCCGAGCGCGTTGACCTCGGCGTTGCCGTCGAGCGGGCTGCCGGTGACCGGTCGCAACACGTGCATCTGATGCATCGACTGGCCGCGATCCCAGCCGACCATCGACCACGTGGTGAAGCTGCCGTTGCCGCCGTCGCACTGCGGCGCGAAGTTCGTTTCGGTCTCCGCCATCAGCAGTTCGCCCGGACGCAACGCCTTGCTGGTGTCGCCCTTGCGCCGCGGCTGGTACGACGCGGCCGCGGGCCGGACGTTGTTGTGCTGGTACTGCGTGTCGATGGAGGCCGTACCGTTCGCGATCCGCTTGGGGTGCAACGGATTCTTCGCGCTGAACATGACCATCGGCTTCGAGTCGGCGATCCAGTAGCCGGCCGCGTCCTGGTGGATGTTGTGCGACGACCGGACGCCGACCTGCGGCCCCCACGACTGCGCGTCGGGCAGCGGCTTCGGGTTGCTCTGGTCGCGGATGTCCCACGTCGCACCGGTGCTCGCGAACAGGTAGTTGCAGTGCGCGTCCGCGCATTCGACGGTGTGCGAGCCGTCGAGGATCTTCGAGCCCTTGAGGATCGGCAGCCGCGGGTTCGACGTGTCGACGACGTGCAGGTAGAACTCGCTCTCGAACTCGGTGAGGATCGTCGTCGCGCCGTCCTTCGACACGGCGATGTCCTCGTTCTCCCAGTTGTAGATCGGCAGCACGCCGAGCGGCAGCGGCAGCCCCGGGTTGGTGATGTCGTAGATGACGAGGCTGTGCGCGCTGCTGACGTAGAGCCGGCGCTGCGCACCGACGGTCACGACCCGCGCGCTGACGCCTGCGCCGGTCGGGATCGACGCGACGTAGGAGACGTTCGACGACGTGAAGCCGCCCGGACCGGGATCGACGTAAGCGGCGGCGCCGTGCGAGCTCGGCGACTGGGCCGAGCCGGCCGGGGCGAACACGGCGACGAGGGTGGCGGCGGCGGTGAGCAGGACGGACTTGGTCGAGGACACGCGCATCGACGGCTCCGGAGGGCTCGACTGCAGGTACGGCTCGGCTTCGCCGCCTCCGGACCGTCTCCTGCTAGCCGTCCGGGGAGCCGAGCATCGCGGTGAGGACGGCGTCGAGCTTCGCCGTCGTCTCGGCCACCTCGGCGGCCGGTTGCGAGTCGGCGACGATGCCGGCCCCGGCCCACAGCCGCGCGGTCGCGCCGTCGAGCTGGGCGCAGCGCAGCGCGAGCGCGAACTCGCCGTCGCCGTGCGCGTCGACCCAGCCGACCGGACCGGCGTACCGATCCCGGGCCGCCGGTTCGAGCGACCGGATGAGGTCGAGCGCGACGTCGCGCGGGGTGCCGCCGACGGCCGCGGTCGGGTGCAGCGCGGTCACCAACGCGAGCGCGTCCGGTGCCGGCGCGGGCAGCCAGGCGTCGACACGGGTGGCGAGGTGGCTGACGTTCGCGAGCCGGAGCAGTTGCGGCGTCGCGTCGCCGTCGACCTCGGCGGCGAGCGAGCCGAGCACCGACCGCACCGACTCGACCGCGAGCCGGTGCTCGTAGGCGTCCTTCGCGGACGTCATGAGCTCGTGCGCGAGCGCCTCGTCTTCTTCCGGCGTCCGGCCGCGCGCGACCGTGCCGGCGAGCACCAGCGACTCCGCATGCCGGCCGAGCCGCCGGATCAACAGCTCCGGCGACGCGCCGACCAGCCCGTCGCAAACGTAGGTGTAGCAAGCGGGGAACCGCTCCGCGAGCCGGGCCGCCACCGCCCGCGCGTCGAGCGGTTCGTCGGCGACGACGTCGAGCGCCCGCGCCAGCACCACCTTGTCGAGCCGGCCGGCCCGCATCCCCTCGACCGCGGCGGCCACCGCATCGGCGTACCCGTCCTCGGACGGTACGGCGGCCGCGATCCGCGCGTGCACCGGCGCGAGCGCGGCAGTCGGGCGGCGGCGCAACGCCGGCACCTGCACGGCGCCCGGCGGCGTGACGAGGGTGAGCCAGCTGCGCCCGTCGCGGCGGCCGAGCACGACCTTCGGCACCACGACGACCGATCCCGCTGCGGCGGGATCGAACACCAGGCTGGCGATCGCGACCGGGCCGCTGCCAGGCACGCCGACGTCGTCGCGCACCGTCATCGATCCCAGCAGCCGCCGGACGTCGGTCGCGAGGCTCGCGCCGTCGCGCGCGGACCGCGTGACGAGCCGGGCGGCCTCGCCCCAGCCGACCAGCCCGTCGCCGCCGCGCAGGAACCCGAACGCCTGCCCGGCCGGCAGCCACGACAACAAGTCACCGGGGTCGTCGACCTCGACGCTCCATGCGACGAGCCCGGCGGGAGCGACCAGCTCGGCGGTCACGTCGAGTCGGTCCCGAGTGATTCGCGCCCCACCGACTCGCGCAGGGCCGCGTCCTTGCTCCGCGCGAGATCTCCCAGGCGCGCCTGGAACGTCGCCATCGCCGCCTGCAACGCGGGATCGCTGACCCCGAGGATCCGTACGGCGAGCAGCCCGGCGTTGCGGGCGCCGGCCACCGAGACGGTCGCGACCGGAACGCCCGCGGGCATCTGCACGATCGACAGCAGCGAGTCGAGGCCGTCGAGATGCTTGAGCGGCACCGGGACGCCGATGACCGGCAACGGCGTCACCGACGCGAGCATCCCCGGCAGGTGCGCGGCGCCGCCGGCACCCGCGATGACGACCCGCAGGCCACGCTCGGCCGCACTCGCGCCGTAGTCGAGCATGTCGCGCGGGGTGCGGTGCGCGGAGACGACGCGCACCTCGGCCGGCACGCCGAACTCGTCGAGTACGGCGGCCGCGGGTTCCATCGTCGGCCAGTCGGAGTCGCTGCCCATGACGATGCCGACGAGCGGGCTCACGCGTCCTCCTCGACGTCGCCGCGCAGCAACGCCGCGGCCCGGCGCGCGCTCGCCCTGACCGATGCGACGTCGGTGCCCATCGCCGTGACGTGGCCGAGCTTGCGGCCCGGCCGGGCGGATTTCCCGTACAGATGAACGGAAACCGACGGCTCACCGGCGAGCGCGACCGGCAACGTCCGCGCCAGGTCGGTCGTCTCGCCGCCGAGGACGTTCGCCATCACTACGACCGGCGCGACCGGCGTGGTGTCGCCGAGCGGCCAGTCGAGAACGGCGCGCAAGTGTTGCTCGAACTGCGAGGTGCGGGCTCCCTCGATCGACCAGTGGCCGGAGTTGTGCGGCCGCATCGCCAACTCGTTGACCAGCAGGCCGCCCGGCGCCTCGAACAGCTCGACCGCGAGCAGGCCGACGACGCCGAGCTCTTCCGCGATGCGCAACGCGAGCCGCTCGGCGTCGGCCGCGAGACCGGGGCTGAGCCGCGGCGCGGGGGCGATGACCTCGACGCAGATCCCCTTGTCCTGCACCGTTTCCACGACCGGGAAGGCGCGCATCTCCCCCGACGGCCGGCGCGCGACCTGCATCGCGAGCTCGTGCACGAGCGGCACCCGTTGCTCGACGTACACCTCGGGTCCGGGCAGCGCGTCGAGCGGGCCGTCGACCATCCAGACGCCGCGCCCGTCGTAGCCGCCGCGGACGGCCTTGAGGACGACCGGCCAGCCGTGGTCGGCCGCGAACGCGGCGACGTCGGCGGGTTCGTGCACTTCGGCGTACGCCGGGATCGGCAGGCCGAGCTCGGAGAGCCGCCGCCGTTGCGCGAGCTTGTCCTGCGCGAACAACAGTGCGGCGGACGACGGCCGGGTGACGACGCCGTCGGCTTCCAGCGACTGCAGTACGGCGGTCGGGACGTGCTCGTGGTCGAACGTGACGACGTCGCAGCCCTTGGCGAACCGGGTCAGCGCGGCGAGGTCGTCAGGCGAGCCGAGCTCGACGTCGTGCACGACCAGCGCTGCGCCGTCGTCGGCGCGCTCGGCGAGCAGCCGCAACGACAGGCCGAGCGGGATCGCGGCCTGATGCGTCATCCGGGCGAGCTGGCCGCCGCCCACCATCCCGACCACCGGCTGGTCGGTCACAGCCCGAGCTCGCGGGCGATCAGCATCCGCTGCACCTCGCTGGTGCCCTCGCCGATCTCGAGGATCTTCGAGTCCCGCCAGTGCCGGGCGACCGGGTACTCGTTCATGAACCCGTAGCCGCCGAACACCTGCGTCGCGTCGCGCGCATTGTCGACCGCGATCGTCGACGAGTAGAGCTTGGCGATCGCGGCCTCGCTCTTGAACGGCATGCCCGCGGTCATCCGCGCCGCGGCGTCGTAGTAGGCGAGCCGGGCGACGTGGGTGCGCATCTGCATGTCGGCGATCCGGAACGCGACGGCTTGGTAGCTGCCGATCTTCTGCCCGAACGCCTCGCGCTCCTTGGCGTAGCGCACCGACTCGTCGACGCAGGCCTGCGCCAGCCCGACCGCGAGCGCGCTGATCGCGATCCGCCCTTCGTCGAGGGTCGAGAGGAACTGCGCGTAGCCCCGGCCGCGCTCGCCGAGCACGTTGCCCGCCGGCACCCGGCAGTCCTCGAAGACAAGCTCGCGGGTGTCGGAGGCGTGCCAGCCGACCTTGGAGTACTTCTTCGACGTCCGGAACCCGTCGTGCGGGACCGGGACGAGGATGCTGGTCAGCTCCGGCCGCCCGTCGGCGCGCTGGCCGGTCCGGCTGAGCACGGTCACCAGCGACGTGATGTCGGTGCCGGCGTTGGTGATGAACGCCTTCGTCCCGTTGACGACCCACTCGTCACCGTCGAGGGTCGCGGTCGTACGCGGGTTGCCGGCGTCGGAGCCGCCGCCCGGCTCGGTGAGGCCGAACGCGGCGAGGTGCTCGCCGCGGCACAGCGCCGGCAGCCAGCGCTGCTTCTGCTCCTCGGTGCCGAACCGGTAGACCGGCATCGAGCCGAGCCCGACCGCCGCCTCGAGGGTGATCGCGACGCTGCTGTCGGCGCGGGCAAGCTCCTCGATCGCCAGACACAGCGCGAGGAAGTCGCCGCCCATCCCGCCGTACTCCTCGGGGAACGGCAGGCCGAACAACCCCATCTCGCCCATCTGGCGGATGACGTCGTACGGGAACTCCTCGGTCCGGTCGGCTTCCTCCGCCTGCGGTGCGACGACCTCGCGAGCGAACTCCTCGACCGTCTTGCGCAGGGCCTCGTGCTCGTCGCTGAGCCTGAAGTCCATGGCACAAGTGTTTCACGGGGGGTGACTACGATTGCCTGTCGTGGCCGCCGCGGACTACCTACGACGGCTCTACACGACCTTCCAGGCGCTCATCCACGAGATCGCGAAGTTCGGCCTGATCGGCGCGATCGCCTACGTCTTCACGGTCGTGGTCAGCAACAGCCTGCACCTCGGCGCCGGCGTCGGGCCGCTGACGAGCCTCGGCGTCGCGATGATCTTGGCCGCGACGCTGTCGTACTTCGCGAACCGGCACTGGACGTGGCGGCACAAGGAGCGCACCGGCCTGCAGCGGGAGCTGCCGCTGTTCCTGGCGTTGTCGGTGGTCGGCTTCGCGATCACCGAGATCCCGGTCGCGTTCAGCGAGTACGTCATGCACCAGCACTCGGCCCTCGCCTACAACATCTCCGGCAACCTGATCGGGACCGGCTTCGGGACGATCTGGCGGTTCTGGTCGTTCAAGCGGTGGGTGTTCCTGGAGCCCGAGCCGCAGCGCACCGACGACGCCGCGCACGAGGCCCTGGTCTAGACCGGGGTGACGCCGTGCCGGCGGCGGCTGAACGTCCGGTCCTTGCCGGCGTACGCCGCGAACCGCCGGATCAGCTCCGCGCGCAGGTCCTCGGGTTCGACGATCGCGTCGACGACGAGCTCGCTCGCCAGCCGTACGACGTCGATGTCGGCGTTGTACTCGTCGCGCAGCTTCTGCACGAACTCCGCGCGCTCGGCCTCGTCCTCGATCGCCTGGATCCGGTTGTAGTAAACGGCGTTCACGGCGGCCTCGGCACCCATCACCGCGATCATCGCGGTCGGCAACGCCAGCGTCGCATCGGTGTCGAAACCCGGCCCGGCCATCGCATAGAGACCCGCGCCGTACGCCTTGCGCACGATCACCGAGATCTTCGGGACGGTCGCCTCGGAGACCGCGCTGATCATCTTGGCGCCGTGCCGGATGATGCCCTCGCGCTCGACGGCGGTGCCGACCATGAAGCCGGGTACGTCGGCGAGGAACACCAGCGGGACGTTGAACGCGTCGCAGAGCTGGATGAACCGGGTCGCCTTGTCGGCCGAGTCGACGAACAGCACGCCGCCTTTGAACATCGGGTTGTTCGCGACGACGCCGACGACGTTGCCGTCGAGCCGGCCGAACCCGACGGTGACCTCCTTCGCCCACAACGCGTGGATCTCGAAGAACGATCCGTCGTCGAGCAGCGCCTTGACATAGCGGCGCATGTCGAAGGCCTGCCGCTCGCTCACCGGCACGAGCTCGCGCAGCTCGCCCTTGCCGGCCTCGACGGGATCGGCGGCCGGCGGTTCCTGCGTCCAGTTCGACGGCAGGTACGACAGGTAGCGGCGAACGGTGTCGATCGCCTCCGGCTCGTCCTTCGCCAGGAAGTGCCCGACGCCGGAGACCGAGCAGTGCATCTTCGCGCCGCCCATCTCCTCCAGCGTGGTCTTCTCGCCGACGACCATCTCGACCATCCGGGCCGAGCCGAGGTACATCGACGCGTTGCCGTCGACCATCACGACGACGTCGCAGAACGCGGGGATGTAGGCGCCGCCCGCCGCCGACGGGCCGAACAGCGCGCACACCTGCGGGATCGAGCCGCTCGCGCGCACCTGGTTCCAGAAGATCCGGCCGGCCCCGCGCCGGCCGGGGAACATCTCCACCTGGTCGGTGATCCGCGCGCCGGCGGAGTCGACCAGCCACACCATCGGTACGCCGGTCCGGTATGCCGTCTCGATGATCCGGATGATCTTCTCGACAGTGCGGGCCCCCCACGAGCCGGCCTTGACGGTCGAGTCGTTGGCCATCAGGCACACCGGCCGGCCGTCGACGTTCGCGGTACCGGTCACGACGCCGTCGGCCGGCAGGTCGGCCGCGAGCGCGTTCGCGAACACGCCGTCCTCGACGAACGATCCGTCGTCGACGAGCATCCGGATGCGCTCGCGCGCGAACAGCTTGCCCTTCGCCGCGTTGGCCTCGTGGTACTTCGGCGCGCCGCCGGCGACGATCCGCTCGCGCAGCTGGGCGAGATGCGGGTGGCCCGGCTCGTCAGTGGTGTCGGTCACGCTTGCGGAGAGTAGCGACCCGCCCCTGATTCACGCGAAATCCCTGCACGGCGCCGCGGCCCTCGTTAGCCTCGGCGGAAAGGGGAGGGGTATCCGATGCACGTCGAAACCGCCGGTGTCGTCCTGTTCCTGCACATCACCGTCGCCATCGTCGCGTTCGCGATGGCCGGGGTGCTGCACACCTCGCTGCAGGTCATCGGCCGGGCTCGCCGGGTCGAGGAGATCCGGAGCTGGGGTGCCGTCGCGCACCGCATCGAGCCGCTGTTCCCGTTGATGGCGCTGCTGCTGCTCGGCCTCGGCGCGTGGCTGGTGCACCTGGGCCAGCACACCGAAGACGACTTCTCGTTCTCGACCGGCTGGATCCTCACCGGTCTGATCACGCTGGTCGCGGTCGAGGCCATCGGCGGCGCGATCCTCGCCCCGCGCGGCAAGAAGCTCACCGGCCTCATCGAGGCCGCGCCCGACGGCGAGGTCTCCGACGACATCCGCGCAGCCGCCCGCGACCCGCTGTTCTGGGACATGGCGCACCTGACCACGTTCAGCTTCCTCGCGATCGTGTTCGTCATGGCGGCGAAGCCGGACGGCGCCTGGGCGGCCGTGTTCCCGATCGTCGGCGCGGTCGTCGGCGTCGTACTGTCGCGCTGGCAGTTGCGCGCCCTCCCGCCGTACGACGGGCCGGCCGGCGTTCCGGGTCCGCGCTCGGGAGCCGACGCGGGCAGCACCGTTTCCAGCTAGCCGCCGATCGTGCGGGTCCGCGGGCCCGCGCGCAGCACCTGTGACGGCAACGTGCGGCCGACGATGCGTTCGGCGGTCGCCGCCGCGTCGATGAGCGCGTCGAGGTCGACACCGGTCGCGACGCCCATGTCCTCGACCATGTGCACGAGCTCCTCGCTCGCGACGTTGCCGGTCGCGCCCGGCGCGTACGGGCAGCCGCCCAGCCCGCCGACGCTCGCGTCGAAGTCACTGACACCTAGCTCCAGCGCGGTGAGAACGTTGGCGAGACCGGTGCCGCGAGTGTTGTGGAAGTGCAGGTTCAGCGGCGTCTCGGCGAACGCCGAGCGGAACTCGCCGATCAGCCGGGCGACCCGGCCCGGCGTCGCCATGCCGGTCGTGTCGCCGAACGAGATGCCGTCGGCGCCGTCGCGCACCGCCCGGCCGGCGACCGCGATCACGCGCTCGACCGGCACGTCCCCTTCGTACGGGCATCCCCACGCCGTCGACACGATGACCTGCACGGTGCGGTCCGCGTCGTGCGCCATCTGGATCAGCGCGGCGATGTCGTCGAGCGACTCGTCGGTGCTGCGGTTGACGTTACGCCGGTTGTGCGTGTCGCTGGCGCTGACCACGACCTCGATCTCGGTGAAGCCGGCGTCGAGCGCCCGTTGCGCGCCTTTGAGATTCGGCACCAGCGCGGAGTAGCGCACGTCGTCGTTGCGCGCGATCTGCCGCCACACGTCGTCGGCGTCGGCCATCTGCGGGATCGCCTTGGGATGCACGAAGCTCACCGCTTCGATCCTCCGGACGCCGGTCTTCGACAGCGCGTCGATCAGCTCGACCTTCGCCTCGGTCGGCACCGGCGCTTCGTTCTGCAGGCCGTCGCGCGGGCCGACTTCGCGGAGACTGATCGACGCCGGCAGATCGCTCACGAATCCGAGGCTAGATCACCCGTGTCGCCGGCGCGACGGAGCCGGAAGCCCTGCAGCAACGTGTAGCCGCGGACCGGACGGGGCGGCACCCGGCGGACCTGCCACCGCTCGTCGTTCTCCAGCGCGGTGGCGAGCTCCCGGTCGACGAGCACCGACCCGGGCCGGGCAATGGAGGTGAGCCGGCTCGCGATGTTGACCGGCTCGCCGTACATGTCGCCGAGGCGGGACACGACGGCGCCGCAGGCGACGCCGACCCGCAGATCCGGGAGGTCGGGTTCGGCGCTCACGCGTTCGGCGAGGGATACGGCGATCTCGACGCCGACCTGCGCGTCGTCGGCGGTGAACATCACCTCGTCACCGACCGTCTTGACCACGCGGCCGCCGGCGGCCGCGATCACGTCGAAGGCGATCGCTTCGAACCGGTCGACCAGTGCGGCGAGCGTGTCCTCGTCGACGTGCCGGGTCAGCGAGGTGAAGCCGACGAGGTCGGCGAACCCGACGGTCATCGTGCGGGCCGCGGCGTCGCCCGGCCCGGCCGCGAACACCCGCGCCGCCGTCGCCGCGAGGTGGCGCCGCCACACGTAGCCGATGAGACCTTCCATGACGGGGACGAGCTCGCGGGCGGCGACCGTCGCGTCGTCGGGGCTCATCGGGGCCGAGCCGCCGGTCCCCGACCCACTCGACAGGGCCTCGGTCAGCGTCGCGACCTGCCATTCGGCCAACCGCGACAGCGCCTGCCCCATCGCGCGGGTGACGGCCAGTTGCTGGCTGCGGTCGAGGATGCCCATGTCGACGAGCGACTGGACGGTGCGCAGCGCCTCGACGTCGCGATCGGTGAACACGATGCTCTCGTCGTTGACGTCCGCGAACCCCAGCGCCCGCCACAGCGTGCGGGCGTGCTCGATCTCGACGCCGGCGCGCTCGGCGACCTCGGTGCGGGTGTATCGGCGCGATCCGCCGAGGACCTCGCTCTCCAGCCCGTCGAGCGGTCCGCGCGATTCGGTCACCCGGTGATCTTCGCGCATAGTCGTCGATGGCGGCACCTGGCCGAACGAATGTCCCCACCACCCTTCTGACCTGGGCCGGATCGTGTTACCGTCATCGCCGAGGTCGCAGTTCTCGTTGTGCGTGACGCCCGCGGGATTCGCGGGCGTTTTGTCTTCAGACTGAAGACACCGCAGCGGCCAAGTCCCTGGAGGCAGGGGCGTACGAGCCAGGAAGGTTGCAACATGGCTCAGGGCACCGTGAAGTGGTTCAACAGCGAGAAGGGCTTCGGCTTTATCGCCCCGTCCGACGGAAGTCCGGACGTGTTCGTCCACTTCTCCGCCATCCAGTCGCAGGGCTACAAGAGCCTCGACGAAGGGCAGAACGTCGAGTTCGACGTCACGCAGGGCCAGAAGGGCCTGCAGGCGGAGAACGTCCGCCCGCTCTAGACGGCATCCGGTCTCGCCTTCCCGGATTCGCTCCGGGAAGGCGAGACCGCTGTCCGGACCCCGTCCACCATCGAGGAGCAGGTTGTGAAGTCCCGAGGTTCCGTCCTTCGCGGCGGCCGCATCGGTGGTGCACCCGGCGCCGAGGTGGACCGCGGCGGCGCCATCGAGCCCCGCCGCCCCGTGCCCTACTGGTGCTCCGCCGGCCACGAGAGCCGGCCGGTGTTCGCCACCACGGCCGAGATCCCCGACTCCTGGCCGTGTGACCGCTGCGGCCGGCCCGCCGGGCGCAGCGAGGAAGCCCCGCCGCCGCCCCCGCCGCCGCTCGGCGCCTCGCCGAAGACGCCGTGGGAGTTCCTCATGATGCGGCGCACGATCGAAGACGGCGAGAAGCTCCTCGACGAGGCCCTCGCCAAGCTCCGCGCCAGCCGCGACCGCCGCTAGGCCACCGCTGGCGGCGTTCTCGTCGCCGGGTCGCGACTTCGGAGACCTGGTGACCACGACACGCCGGTAGAAGTCGACAAAGTTGGTCACCAGCCCTCCGAAGTGGGGTGGCCGGGGGCTCAGCGCTGGTCGGCCGTCAGTTCCTCCACGCAGCGGTAGACCTCGCGCTGCACCTGCTCGACCCTCGGCACCTCGGGTAGCTCGACCTGGCCGTGCTCGCCCGCCGACTCGATGGTGAGCGTGCCGCAGCCGAGCATCCGGTCGACCAGCGAGTGGTGGAACGACACGTCGTTGACCCGGGTCAGCGGCACGTCCCGGCCGCTGCGCCCGAACACGCCCTCCCGGATCACCACGCGGCGCGTCGTCAGCACGTACCGCGTCGTCAGCCAGCGCAGCCACGGCCACACCGAGAACCGCAGCAGCACCGCCAGCGCCACGGCCACGATCGCCAGCCGCCCCGCCGTCTGGAACGACCCCGACGGCAGCACGAAGACGAGGTACGTCGCCAGCCCGGCCACCACCGGCACCAACACAGCGGGTAGGACGAGACGCTTCCAGTGCGGGTGCAGGTCGAGGACGACCTCCTCGTCCTCGCCGAGCAAGCGGGCCGGGTACGGCATGTCAGACCCCCACAGTCACGATTCGGCGACCACGTGCACGACGTCACCGGCGGACAGCGCTTCAGTCTCGCCGTCGGACCGCCGTACGACGAGCCGCCCGGCGTCGTCCACGCCTTGTGCGTGTGCGTGCATGACGGATCCCCCGGGCAGCTCGACGGCAACGTCGCGTCCGATCGTGTCGCAGATCTCGCGGTACGCCGGCAGAACGGCCTCCGGCGCGCCGTTCGCGTCGGTCCAGGTCGCCAGCCGGCGCGCCAGCGCGCGGAACGTCTCCTTGGCGAGCGACTCGCGGTCGGCCACCCCGCCCTCGAGCGCGAGGCTGGTCGCCGTCGGCACCGCAAGCTCGGGCTCCCGGACCGACACGTTGATCCCGATGCCGACGACGACGGCGTCGTCGACCCGCTCGGCCAGGATGCCGGCGACCTTTCGACCGGCCACCAGCGCGTCGTTCGGCCATTTCAGGACGGCCGGCAGCTCCCCGACCGACCGGATGGCCTCGGCGACCGCGACCCCGGCCAGCAAGGCCACCAGCGGCCACGACGACGGCGGCGTCGCCGGGCGGATCAGCACCGAGCCGAGCACGCAGGCCCGCGGGGGCGCTTCCCAGCGCCGGTCGAGGCGGCCCCGCCCGGACGTCTGCTCCTCGGCGAGCAGCACCAGCCCGGCCGGCTCGCCGCGGCGGGCGGCCGCCGCGAGGTCGGCGTTGGTCGAGGCGGTCTGCTCGACGATGTCGACGGCCCGCCACCCGCCCGAGTCGACGAGCGCGCGCCGCAGCCGCGCCGCGGACAACGGCGGCCGGTCGAGGTGGGACCAGCGCGACGGCACGACCCGTACGCTACGGCCCATGAGCGCCGATCCCACGGCTCCCCGACCCGATAGCACGCAGCCCGACAAGCCCGACCTGCGCACCACCGCCGGCAAGCTGTCTCAGCTCGACCACAAGGTCGACGAAGCGGTGCACGCCGGCTCGCAGCGCTCGATCGACGCGCAGCACGCGAAGGGCAAGATGACCGCGCGCGAGCGGATCGACGCCCTCCTGGATCCGGGGTCGTTCGTCGAGCTCGACGCGCTCGCCCGGCACCGCGCGCACGATTTCGGCATCGAGGCGAACCGGCCGTACGGCGACGGCGTAGTGACCGGCCACGGCACCGTCGACGGCCGGCCGGTCTGCGTGTTCAGCCAGGACTTCACCGTCTTCGGCGGCAGCCTCGGCGAAGTGTTCGGCGAGAAGATCGTCAAGGTCATGGATCTGGCGCTGCGCAACGGGTGCCCGGTCATCGGCATCAACGACAGCGGCGGCGCGCGCATCCAGGAAGGCGTGGTGGCGCTCGGCCTCTACGCCGAGATCTTCTACCGCAACGTGATGGCCTCCGGCGTCGTCCCACAGATCTCGCTGGTCATGGGCCCGTGCGCCGGCGGCGCCGTCTACTCCCCCGCGATCACCGACTTCACGGTGATGGTCGACCAGACGTCGCACATGTTCATCACCGGACCTGACGTCATCAAGACCGTCACCGGCGAAGACGTCACGTTCGAGGAGCTCGGCGGCGCGCGCACGCACAACAGCAAGTCCGGCGTGGCGCACTTCCTCGGGCAGGACGAGAACGACGGCATCGAGCTGACCCGCGCGCTGCTGTCGTTCCTGCCGAGCAACAACCTCGACGACGCGCCGTCGTACGACGAGGAAGACCTCGACGCACTGGTCGACGACGACTTCCTCGACACCTTTATCCCGGACTCGTCGAACCAGCCGTACGACATCAAGACCGTCATCGAGCACGTCGTCGACGACGGGGATTTCCTTGAGGTACATGCACTTTTCGCGCCCAACATCGTCTGCGGGTTCGCTCGCGTCGACGGCCGCAGCGTCGGCGTCGTCGCGAACCAGCCGTTGCAGTTCGCCGGCACCCTCGACATCGACGCGTCCGAGAAGGCGGCGCGGTTCGTGCGCACCTGCGACGCGTTCAACGTGCCGGTGCTGACGTTCGTCGACGTACCGGGGTTCCTGCCAGGCACCACGCAGGAGTGGGGCGGCATCATCCGCCGCGGCGCGAAGCTCATCTACGCGTACGCCGAGGCGACCGTGCCGAAGGTGACCGTCATCACCCGCAAGGCGTACGGCGGCGCGTACGACGTCATGGGGTCGAAGCACCTGCGCGCCGACGTGAACCTCGCCTGGCCGACCGCGGAGATCGCGGTGATGGGCGCGCAGGGCGCGGTCAACATCCTGCACCGCCGCGAGCTCGCCGACGCCGCGTCGCCGGACGAGCGGCGCGCGGAGCTGGTCGCCGACTACGAGTCGCACTTCGCGAACCCGTACATCGCCGCCGAACGCGGCTACGTCGACGCGGTCATCCGGCCGTCGGCGACGCGCCGCCAGGTGATCCAGGCGCTGCGGCTGCTGCGCAACAAGCGGGAGGCGCTGCCGCCGAAGAAGCACGGGAACATCCCGCTGTGAGCGGCGCGGAGGGCGCACCACCGCGGCCGATCCTGCGGGTGGTGGCGGGGGGCGAACCGACCGCTGAGGAATTCGCGGCCGTCGTCGTCGCCGTCGCGGCCAGCGCTGCGCAGGCCAGCACGGGGCCGGCGACCGCCGTCCCGGATGCCGATCGGCGTCGCGGCGGCTGGGCGGATCGAACCGCGGGGCTACGGCGTCCGCTGCGCGCGGGCGCCGGCGCCTGGCGCGCGTCCGCGCCCCGTCATTGACGAGGGCACGGACGCGCCGGCCAGGGTCGGTTTAGCGGTAGGTGTAGGTGTAGTGCACGGTGCCGGTCGGGCCGCCGGCGAGGTTGCAGACCTTGATGGTGACCTTGCCCTTGCGCAGGCCCGGGTCGTAGGTCTCCTCGTGCGACGAGGGGCCGTCCGAGTGGTCGATCTCGGTGCCGGCCGAGTCGAGCACGGCGAGGTCCCAGTCGGTGTTGCCGGTCGTGGTCGGGTCCGGGCTGTCGAGGACGACCTGCAGCGTGCCGCTACCGGGCAGGTTCAGCGAGTGGCTGTCGGCTGCCTTCGGGTTGGTGTTGCCGCACACGTTGCCGAGCTGACCTTGCACCTCGATGGTGGGGTCCGGCAGCAGCGTGACGGAGTAGGAGCCCTTCAGGGTCTTGAACTTGGGCTTCGGCTTGGCCTTGGCGGAAGCACCGGTGGCGGAAGCGGCCGTGACGGCAAGCGCCACGACGGTAAGGGCGGCGACGTGCCGGCGGCGGGACATAGCTACTCCCCATGATCGGATGGAACGGTTACCGATCGGTTCGACGCCCGGACCAGGACTCCTGCCGCCGGATCAGGGCGCCGGCCGCAAGATCTCCGCGGTGACCTCCGCCAGGCTCCGCGCCCCCGCCAGCGCCATCGACAGGTCGAACTCGGCGAGCAGCGAGCGGAGCACGTGCGTGACGCCCGCTTCCCCCGCGATGCCGAGACCGTAGACGTACGGCCGCCCGATCAGCACCGCCTTCGCGCCCAGGGCCAGCGCCTTGATGACGTCGGAGCCGGTGCGGACCCCGGAGTCGAGCAGCACGGTCACTCGGTCGCCGACCGCGGCCACCACCTCGGGCAGCGCGTCCAGCGACGCGATCTCGCCGTCGATCTGGCGGCCGCCGTGGTTGCTGACGATGACCCCGTCGACGCCGGCGTCCGCGGCCATCCGCGCGTCGCTCGGGTGCAGCACGCCCTTGAGCAGCAGCGGGCCGTCCCACTGCTCGCGCAGCCATTCGAGGTCGGCCCAGGTCTTCGCCGGGTCGCCGAACATCCCCATCCAGCGCAGCACCGACCCGCTCGGGTCCTCGTCCGGCGACTTCTCCAGGCCGGCCAGGAACGCGGGGTCGGACTCGTAGTTCGCCAGCCCGAGCCGGTGCAGGAACGGCAGGTACCCGCGGGAGAGATCCCGCGGCCGCCAGGCGAGGATGAACGTGTCGAGGGTGACCACCAGCGCGCCATAGCCGGCCGCCTTCGCCCGGCCGATCAACGACGCCGCGACCTCGCGTTCGCGCGGCCAGTAGAGCTGGAACCACTTCGGCCCGGCACCCGTCGCGGCGACGTCTTCCAAGGTGTACGACGAGACCGTCGACAGCACCATCGGCAGGCCGATCTCGCCGGCCGCCCGGGCGACCGCGAGCTCCGCCTCCGGATGCACGATCCCCTGCACGCCGACCGGCGCCAGCGCGACCGGCGCCGGGAACGGCGTACCGAGGACGGTCGTCGAAAGGTCGCGGCTCGACACGTCGCGCAGGAAGCGCGGCACGATCCGCCAGCGGTCGAACGCGGCCCGGTTGGCGCGCGCGGTCGACTCGGTGCCGGCGCTGCCCGCGACGTAACCGAACGGCTCCGCGTCCATCCGCTCGCGGGCGAGGTCTTCGAGGCCGGCCGGCTCGCACGGCAGCTCCGGAAAAGTCCCGGCGAGACCGTGCAGGTAGATCTCGTTCTGATAGTTGGCGAAGGGCTGCTGGCTCACCGCGGGAGCATCGCATCCCCGCCGAGCGCCCCCGTAGAGTGCCCTGGTGCGCAAGGTGCTGATCGCCAACCGCGGCGAGATCGCGGTGCGGGTCGCCCGCGCGTGCCGCGATGCCGGGCTCGGCAGCGTCGCGGTCTACGCCGAGCCCGACCTCGACGCACTGCACGTCCGGGCGGCCGACGGGGCCTACGCGCTCGGCGGCAGCACACCGGCCGAGTCCTACCTCGACATCGACAAGCTGCTCGACGTCGCGAAGCGCAGCGGCGCCGACGTCGTGCACCCCGGCTACGGGTTCCTCGCCGAGAACGCCGCGTTCGCGACCGCCGTCATCGACGCCGGCCTGATCTGGATCGGCCCGCCGCCGGCGGCGATCGACGCGCTCGGCGACAAGGTGAAGGCCCGGCACATCGCGCAGGACGTCGGCGCGCCGCTCGCCCCCGGCACCGCCGATCCCGTCGGCGGTGTCGACGAGGTGCTGGCGTTCGCGGACGAGTACGGGCTGCCGGTCGCGATCAAGGCGGCGTTCGGCGGCGGCGGCCGCGGCCTCAAAGTCGCGCGCACCCGCGAGGAGATCCCGGAGCTCTACGAGAGCGCGGTGCGCGAGGCGGTCGCCGCGTTCGGTCGCGGCGAGTGCTTCGTCGAGCGCTACCTCGACCAGCCGCGGCACGTCGAGACGCAGATCCTCGCCGACCAGTTCGGCGAAGTCGTCGTCGTCGGCACCCGCGACTGCTCGCTGCAACGCCGGCACCAGAAGGTCGTCGAAGAGGCACCGGCGCCGTACCTCTCGGCGCAGCAGTTGCAGCAGCTGTACGACGCGTCCAAGGCGATCGCGCGCGCCGCCGGGTACGTCGGTGCCGGCACCTGCGAGTTCCTGGTGGCGCGCGACGGCACGGTGTCGTTCCTCGAGGTGAACACCCGGCTGCAGGTCGAGCATCCGGTGACCGAGGAGACCGCGGGCGTCGACCTGGTGCGCGCGCAGTTCGCGATCGCCGACGGGCAGCGGTTGCGCGGCGCGGATCCGACGCCGCGCGGGCACAGCATCGAATTCCGCATCAACGCTGAAGATCCGGGCCGCAACTTCCTGCCCGCGCCGGGACGGATCACGTCGCTGCGCTGGCCGACCGGGCCGGGCGTGCGGGTCGACGCCGGTTACGTCGAGGGCGACACGGTGCCCGGCGCGTTCGACTCGCTGATCGCGAAGCTGATCGTCACCGGCCAGAGCCGGACCGAGGCGATCGAGCGGGCCCGCCGCGCGCTGGCCGAGCTCGAGATCGGCGGCATGCCGACGCTGGTGCCGTTCCACCGCGCGGTGCTCGACGACCCGGCGTTCGCGCCGGCCGACGAGTCGACGCCGTTCGCCGTGCACACCCGGTGGATCGAGACCGCGTGGTCCGGTGGCCTCCCGCCGTACGACGGCGAGCTCGCGGCCGCCGACGAGACCGCGGGTCGCAACCGGATCACCGTGGAGGTCGGCGGCCGGCGGCTCGAGGTCGTGCTGCCCGAGGAGCTCGCCGCCCCGGCACGCGGCAAGGCGCGCAAGCCGGCGGCGGCGCGGCGTTCGTCCGGCGGCACCGCCGCCGCGTCCGGCGACGCGCTCACCGCCCCGATGCAGGGCACGATCGTCAAGGTCGCGGTCGCCGACGGTGACGCCGTCGCGGCCGGCGATCTCGTCGTGGTCCTCGAGGCGATGAAGATGGAACAACCGTTGATGGCGCACAAGTCCGGCACCGTCACCAACCTCACCGCCGAGGTCGGCGCCGCGGTCCAGTCCGGCGCGACACTCTGCGAGATCACCGACTGATCGTGGCGCGCCGCCCGCGGATCCTGCTCGTCGCGTTCCACTTCCCGCCGGGTCGCGGCAGCGCGGTGTTCCGCAACCGCGCGTGGGCCAACCTGCTGTCCGCCGCCGGTTGGGACGTCACCGTGCTCACGACGACCCGCGAGTGGTACCTGCAGGCCACCGGCGGCGTCGACGACGAGCTCGCGCACACGGTCTCGCCGGACGTCGACGTCGTACGGGTGCCGTTCAGCCCGCAGCGATACCGGCCGGAGCTCGGCACGATGTCGTGGCTGCAGGCCAACTTCACCGCGACGTACACCCGGTTGACGAGCGAGTGGCCGGACCGGCTGTTCCCGGAACGGCACGCCCTCTGGTACCCGGCCGCGACCGCCGCCGGCCTCCGCCACGTCGTGCGCCGCGGGCGCCGGCCGGATCTCGTCATGGCGACCGGCAACCCGTTCGCGTCGTACGCGGTCGCCCGCGCACTCGCCCGCACGTTGCGCACGCCGTACGTCCTCGACTTCCACGACGCGTGGACGCTGGATCAGTACGGCGAGAAAGACGCGTTCCCACCCGGGCATCCGGCGTGGGCCTGGGAGGAACGTGTGATCCGCGGCGCCGCCCGGGTGCTGACGGTGAACCGGCCGTTCCGCGACTGGTACGCCGAGCGCTACCCGTGGGCGGCGGACCGGATGCGGATCGCCGAGAACGGCTGGGCCACCGACGTCATGGGCAGCATGCCCGCACCGGTGCCGGTGCCCGACGGCCGGCCGTTGCGCTTCGGCTACCTGGGCACCATCCGGCACGACCTGCCGCTCGAGGTCTTCGCGGCCGGGTGGCGGCGCGCCCGGGAGCGGCATCCGGCGATGCGCGACGCGACGTTCGCGCTGCACGGCCACATCGGCTACTTCGCGAAGGACGCGGATCGCATCAGCGCCACGCTGCCGTTCGACCTGCCGGGGTTCGAGCTCGCCGGTCCGGTCGGCCACCTGGAATTGGCGCCGGCGTTCGAAAAGCTCGACGTCTTGCTCGCACTGCTGCCGAGCACCCACTACCTCACGTCGGCGAAGATCTACGACTACGCCGCCGCGCTGCGCCCCATCGTCGGTGTCCACCATCCGCGCAACCCGACGCACGAAGTCGTCGCCGGGCATCCGTGGTGGTTCCCGCTCGCCGACCTGACCGCCGGCGAGGTCGAGCGGGCGCTCGGCGAAGCGGCGACGGCCGCCCGCACGATCCGCTCGGAGGACGTCGCGGCGGCCCGCGCGGTCGCCGCCCGGCACACGTGGGAGGCACATCTCGGTCCGGCGATCGACGACTTCACCCGGTTGGTGGCCGATGGTTGAGCATCTCGTCGTCGTCGCGTTGACGAGAACCCGGCGGGACCTGCTCGTCGAGGTCGCGGAGCACGTGCGCGCCGGTGGCGGTGCGGTGACGTTCGTCGTCGGCGCGCGCGGGCCTTGGGAGCCGTTGCCCGACGGCGTCGCGACCGTCGAGCTGCTGCCGCTCGAGGAGCGGCACTGGTCGACGCCATGGCTGTTCGCCGACGTGCAGCCGTGGCGGGTTCGGCTGGATCAGGTGCTGGCGCGCGGGTTCGACGGGCTGGGCCGGCGGCTCGCACCGGTCGCGCCGGCACTCGCCACCCAGACCCGGCAGGCCGGCTGGCGGCACGGCATCCTCGCCCGGCAGGGCCGGCCCGGCCGCCGGCAACGCTGGTTCGACTCCGATGCGGCGGTCGAGCTGAGGCCGTGGCTGTTCTGGCGGGCGCTGCGAGCCGACCGCGCCGCGCTCGACTCCCTCGCGACGGCGGACCTGGTCGTGTGGGGTGACCAGCAGTCGTGGCCGGTGGCGTGGCACGTCGCCCGACGCGCGCCGAAGGCGCGCGTCACCGGATTCTTCGGCGCGAAGGACGCCGTCGGCCGCTAGCCCTTAGCTGCGCCGGTTCATCGAGCCGCCGTTGGTCATCGCGACGACGTGCTTCTTCGTCCCGACGATCACGGTCACGATCGTGTGCCCGGTCGTGTCCCGGGTGACGGTCGCGCCCGCCTTCGTGCCGTGCGGCGCGGCGACGAGCACCGAGAAGATGCCGGCGACGGTCGTCGAGCGGCCCATCGTCACGACCGGCGCGGCGAGCCGCTGGCCGTCCTTGTGCGAGACCCAGCCGAGGTACGACGGGCTGGTCCGGCCCTTGACGACCGCGGTCGCGCCGGCCGGCAGCGTCTGGCCCGGCAACGCGACCTGGATGAGGTACAGGTCGACCTTCCCGTCCGGCGTCGTCGTGACCGCGCGGCTGCGGGTCAGCCGGTCGATCTTCATGCCGTAGGGCAGATGCCACAGCTGCTGGATCAGCCCGCGAGTGGACCGGCTGGCGCGGTCGTAGATCACCGCGAACGGCGTGTCCAGGCTGACCAGGATGTTGCGGGTGCGGGTGAGGCCGCCGTACGCGGCGTCGGTCATCTGGTAGTACTGCCACGCCGAGTTGGCGATGTTCGAGTTGGCCAGCTTCGTCGCAGCGGCGGCGTTGAACTTCACGCCGGGCATCGCGAGGACGCTGTGCCCCATCGGCGAGACGAGGTAGTCCCGGTACGCGCCGGCGGTGTAGCCGTAGTGGCCGGAGTCGACGATGACCTCCTCGCCGTACGCCGACATCGTCAGCTGCTGGTGGTCGTTGTGGCCGTGGAACGCGCGACCGGGGCCGAACCGCAAGCTGTAGTACGACGCGGACGCGAACGGGCTCCAACTGCTCCGGCCGAAGGCGTAGCCGCCCTTGCCGTATAGCGCGTTCAGCGCGGACGGGTGGGTGCCGGAGGCGCCCGCGGTCGCCGCCCACTGGCTCCACGACCCGACCGCGTCGCCGAGGCTGGGCGGCGCGGCCCGCTGGGTGTCGCCGAGCTCGCTGAGGACGCTGTCGGGGTCGGTCGCCCAGGCGAGGAAGTCGAGCAGCTTCGAGCGCTGGCTCTGGATGACCGTGGTGTCGGACGAGCCCAGGCATTCTTCGATCTTGCTGGCGGCGATGCCGAACCGGGCCCACACATAGGCGCCGTAACCCGGGGCCTGCTCGCCGACCGCGCCCTGGCTGTCGATGGTCGTGGTCGCCATCGAGATCAGCCGGTCGCGGGCGTGGTCCGCCCACGTGGAGTTGCCGACGACGCAGCCGGCGGCCAACAGGCCGATGTTGTAGTCGACGCCCTGGTTCCAGTCGCCCGGGTCGTGGGTGGAGTTCGCCAGCCAGCCGCCCATCGTCGTGAGCGGGCCGACGCCGTACGAGCTGTCGATGCTGTTGATGCAGGAGTAGACGGTGGCGCGCTGGCCGGCGTACATGCCGGTCCACGCGACGGCTCCGGCGGGCCCGCCGCCCGGCGGGTTGTGCGTGGCGAAGTCGCTCGCGATCGCCTTGGCGCGCGGCATGTACGTCGGGTGGCTGCTCGGGTGGCGCTGGTACCACATGGTGAGCAGCTCGACCCATTTCAGGCTGGTGTAGTACTTCTGCCAGACCTGGCTCTTGAACGGGTTGAGGCCCCAGTTCCAGGTCGGGCCGGTGCCGATGTAGACCTCACGGAAGCCGGGGATGGTGAGGTAGCCGGCCACGAGCCGGTCGGCCTTGGTCTCGTCGCCGGTCGAC
>Ga0207690_10000188_pt1 | contig 47744 bp, 45 predicted proteins | sample KBSC23metaG_FD_184315 | JGI IMG/M metagenome (GOLD analysis project Ga0207690, IMG submission 184315) | Corn rhizosphere microbial communities from Kellogg Biological Station, Michigan, USA - KBS C2-3 metaG (SPAdes) (version 2) | ecosystem: Host-associated > Plants > Roots > Rhizosphere > Soil ... | reverse complement strand
CCAGCGCCGTCTCGGTCGCGCCGAGCGCGCGCGCCCCGGCGGGCGCCGTCCCGTTCGGCAGCCGCAGGCGCACGCGGGCGCGCACCGCGCAGCCCGACGGCTCGGCGGGGTAGTCGAGCAGCGCGACGACGAAGCGCGAGCGCTCGGGCTGGTGGAACGCCTCGACCCAGGTGGTCGCGGGCGCGTCCGCATCGAGCCGCCCGCGGTCGCCCAGCAGCTCGCCGAGCAGCTCGCCCAGCAGCGCTCTGGCCGCGTGGTCGCCTGCCTCCAACGGCAGCGCGCTGTAGACGACCTGGCCGGCTCCGAGCGCGTGCCGCACCAGCAGCGGGTGCTGCGTGTCCTCCCACGGCGGGTTCGAGTAGTTGCTCGCCCACGCCTCGTCGAGCCACGTTCCGCGTGCGGGGTACGCGTAGGGCAGCGTCAGCGTGGCGAGCACCTCGGCGCCGGGCCGCACGCCGATCCGCGGCGGCACGGTCGCCTCCGGCGCGGCCTTCCAGGAGACGTACCGCTGTGGCGCGATCGCATCGGCGACCTGCGCGCCGGCCGGTCTCAGGAAGACCTCCGGACCGTCCTCGTCGCCCTCGAAGCGCACGCCGAGCAGCTCCTCGGCCGCGGCCCGCACGGCCGGCGTCCCGTCGCGGCCGAGCATGCCGGTGCGCCCGCTCGCGTAGAGCCGCCCGCCGCCGCGCACGTAGGCGGCGAACGCCTGCAGCTCGTGCGCGTCGACGCGCGTGAGATCCGGGACGACGAGCACGGAGAAGCAGTCGAGCTCGTCGAGCTGGAGCTCGGTCACCACGCCGGCCGCGACGTGCAGCTGCTGCAGCGCGCGCACCGCGCCGGTCGCCGCGTCGATGTGCGGGCCGCGGCGCGACCAGCCGAAGTCGGCCAGCGCCGCGCCGTTCTCGGAGGGCCGCGCGAGCGCGGCGCCGGACAGGTAGACGCCGACGTCCTCGACGTGCTCGCCGCCGAGGTGCGGCTCGAACGGGGCGCGGCGGGCGTAGACGCGGCCCACCTGCTCGTAGACGGCCGGCATGATCCCGCCGTCGGGGTCGATCGCGTCGATCAGCAGCACCGCGCACGAGAGCGCCGTGGCGGCGAGCACCTGCAGCGTCATCTCCGCCTCAGTCTTGACGGAGGCGTGGTCGTGCAGGCTCGGCGCGCGCGTGGTCATGAACTCCGGCGGGCGTCCGCGCGAGAGCGCGAGCATCGTCTTGCAGGCGAGCAGCTGCTCGTCGCGGCCGCCGTAGAGGTCGCCGCCCAGGAACGCGTCGTCGCGGTAGGCGCTCAGCCCCTTGCCGAGGCGCGGGGCGAGGAACGCGGGAGCGAAGTTCTGGTACACGGGGATCTTCGCGCACGCGCGCGCGTGCGCGAGCAGCGCCTGACAGAGCTCGTCGCACCAGCGCTCACGCGCGTCGGCGAACGCGACCCAGCGCGCATCGGCCCAGTCGACGCGCTCCGGCAGCGGACCGCCCACCTCCTCGTCGAAGCGGCGCCGGCAGTCCTCGCACACGCAGACGTCGCCCCAGAACATCATGTCGAGGAAGCACGCGTCGAACGCGTAGCGGCCGAGCAGGTCCGCGAGCTGCGCCTGCTCGTAGGCGAGGTAGCCGGGCTTGTTCAGGCACACGGCGCTGTGACGCGGCCGGTCGGCGCCGGCCGGCGGCACGCCGTCGACCATGCCGGGCGTCACGATCCGCCAGTCCGGGTGGCTGGCCGCGGCCTCGCGCTCGAACGCGATGCTCGTGTAGGCGCAGACGGCGATGTCGCGCTCGCGCAGCGCGGCGAGCAGCTCGCCGACGACGTCGCGGCCGGCAAGGCCCGGGTGCTGGCGCCCGACCGCGGCCGGCCAGTACGGCAGCCCGAGGTGCGACTTGCAGTACATCATCACCGCGGTGACGCCGGCCGTCTCGTAGCAGCGCGCCAGCGCCTGCGGATCGTGCCGGCGCAGGAACGCGTCGTCCCAGTCCGGGATGTGCATGTCGAGCAGCATCCGGCGCGTAGTGGAGAGGTAGTTGCGCACGACGGCGAGTCTCGGGTGCGCGGCGACCGCCGCTCAAGGCGGCTGTCACATCGTGATGCCGAAGTGTCATCCCCTGACGGTTTCGTTGACCGGCCAGCCAGTCGTCGGCGACGTTGCCCACGTCGTCTCACGCGGAGACGCGGGCAACGAGGAGAGAGGAACGCATCATGGACGAAGCTCACCGCTACGACCGCCGGACGGTCCTGAAAGGGACGCTCGCAGCCGCCGGCGGCGCGGCGCTCACCGGCGCCATTCCGGGGGCAGCGCGCGCCGAGGGCGGCCCGGACGACCCGCCCGAGTCGGCGAGAGCCCGCTGCCGGGCGTCGGGCCTGCGGGGCCGCGGCGTCTCCTACGACACCGGCTTCGTCATCCCCGGCGTCACCACCACGCACGAGCCGTTCGACCCCGAGCTCGTCAAGCGCGACATGCGCATCATCCGGCACGACCTCAACTGCAACGCCGTGCGCGTGTGGGGCGGCGTCCAGGACCGCCTGAAGATCGCCGCCACCCACGCCGCGCACGCCGGCCTGGAGGTCTGGTACGGACCCTTCACCACCGACCTCACGGCGCAGCAGATGCTCGACTTCCTCGCCGAGGCCGCCGACCACTGCGAGCGACTGCGCAGACAGGGCCACACCGTCGTCCTCATGCTCGGCGCCGAGCTGAGCCTCATGCAGCAGGGCTTCTTCCCCGGCGCCACGTGGCAGGCGCGGCTCGCGGGCTTCAACCCGAGAAACCCGGCTTTCCTGCAGGCACTGGCGCAACTGCCGAGAAGACTGAACGCGTTCTTCGCGCAGGCGGTGCCGCTCGTGCGCGCGCGCTTCGGCGGGCCGATCAGCTACGGGTCGCTCTCGTTCGAGGGCGTCGACTGGACGCCGTTCGACTACGTCGGGTCGGACTTCTACCCGAACAAGGTCAACGGCGAGTACGTCGGCGCGGTGGACGCGATCGCGTCGCTCGAGTCGCACGGCAAGCCCGTCGCGATCACCGAGATGGGCTGTCCCGCCTTCGACGGGGCCGCCGCGATCGCCGGCCGCGCCCAGAGCACGGTGATCGACTTCAGCGATCCGAACGGAAACCTGAGAGTCATCGGCAACCCCGTCCGCGACGAGGCCGAGCAGGCCGACTACGTCACCGGGCTGCTGGAGCTGCTCGACAGAGAGGGCGCCGACAGCGCGTTCGTCTACACGTTCGCCTCCCGCCATCTCCGCGGCGACCTGGACATCGGCTCCCTCGGCGTCGTGCGGGCCCTGCCGCTCGGCGAGAGCGGCACGACGTTCCCGCAGGTGGACTGGGAGCCGAAGGAGGCGTTCTACGCGATGGCCGACCTCTACGGCAAGGTTCGCGGCCGCAGCGGCCTCTGATGCGCAGCGCGCCCGGGGAGCCGTTCCCCGGGCGCCGCCGGCGGCCCTCAGACCGACCAGCCGGCGACCGCGGCCGCCTGCACGCGATCCCAGTGCAGGCGCACGTCGACCCCGGGCGTCTGGTCGACGGTCAGCCAACCGCGATCGAGCTGTGGCGCGGGTCCCGCGAGCAGCTCGGCGACGCGGTCGCCCGTGTCGATCGGCGCGGCGACCTCGATCCACTCGACCGCCTCGAACGACGCGGCCAGCTGCGCGCCGACGAGCACCGCGCCGTGCGGCATCGCCGTCTTGCCGGCGGCCGCAGCCAGGCGGATCCCCTCCACCGCGTCCTCAACGCCGCCGCACGTCTGCGGGTCGACGCGCAGCAGCGCCGCGCCCTCGAGCAGATCTTCGAACGTGACGGGGTCCACGACGTCCTCGCCGGCGGCGAGCGGCGTCTCGATCCGTTCGGCGAGCGCGCGCAGGTCGCGCCAGTGCAAGGGCGGGAACGGGTCCTCGATGAACGCGAGCTTCAGCTCCTCCAGCGGGCGGCAGACGGCGAGCGCTTCGTCGAGGCCGGCCAGCGAGAAGTGGAGGTCGAGCGACAGCAGCGTCTCGGCGCCGACCGCCTCGCGACAGCGGCCGAGGAACCCGTGCAGCCATCTCGGCTCGCGCGCGCCGAGCATCAGCTTGAGGTGGCGGAAGCCCTGCTCCTCCAGCTGCACGAGCTCCTCGACGATCGCGTCCTCGCCGCGCACGTCGATCAGGTAGCCCGAGACGGCGAGCGCCTCGACCCGCTCGCGCCCCGCGCCGCCGAGCATGCGGTGCAGCGGCGCGTCGACGATGCGCCCGACGACGTCCCACAGCGCGAGGTCGGCGACGCTGTGCGCGCGAGAGAGCGCAGGCTGGCCGGGGACGTTCTCGCGGCGCAGCCCGCGCACCAGCTGCCTGGCCGCAAGCGGATCGGCGCCGACGAGCCGCTCGGCGATCGGACGCAGCGCCTCCAGCAGCGGCGTTCCGCGCGCGATCGCGCACGCGTCGCCGACGACGCCGGCGTCGGTGCGCACCCGCATCAGCACATAGTCGCGCTCGCCGTAGCGCGCGCGGCCGAAGCGCAGCGGGTCCCGCAGCGGATACGTGACGCGCGCGGCGTCGACGCCGACGATGCGCACGCCCCCGGCGGCGGACAGGTCCATCATCGGCTCACATCCATCCGGCGCCGGGAACGTCGACCTCGCACGCCAGCAGGCAGCCGAGGCGGTCCTCGCCGGGCTTGATCGCGCCGAGTCGCGCGTTCGCACAGATGTACAGCGTACGCCGGTCCTCGCCGCCGAGCGCGACGGCATATGAGCCGAGCTCGCCGGTGCTGACGCGGTCGAGGATCGCGCCGCCCTCGGCGACCCGCAGGACCTCGCCGCCGACGGGGTTCGAGACCCACACGGCGCCCTCGGCGTCGAGCGCGATGCCGTCTGGCACGATCGCGTCCGCCGCGATCACCTGTTCGTAGACCTCCGGGAGCGGAGCCGGGAGCGCCGGCGGCTCGCCGAACGACGCCCACGTGCGGCGGTTCGAGAGCCCGCCGTCGGCCGCCACGTCGAACGCGGTCAGGCACAGCCCGTAGGACTCGGCGACGAGGAGCGTGCGGCCGTCGGGCGTGATGACCGTGCCGTTCGGGAAGGCGAGCTCGTCGGCCGCGACGACCGCCGTCCCATCCGGGTCGACGCGCAGGAGCGCGCTCGGCATGATCGGCTCGCCGCCCGTCAGGTCCGAGCCGAAGCCGCCGACGTACGCGCGTCCGCCGGGGCCCACGACCATGTCGTTCAGCGGCCCCGGCGCGAGCGCGCCGAGGTCCGCCCACTCGGCCAGCTCGTCGTCCGCCCGGCGCAGGAGGCGGCGGTCCTTCATCGAGACGACCAGGTGCTCGCCGGCGGGCGTCCAGCCCATGCCCGACGGCTGCTGCGGCACGTCGATCAGGTGCTCGACCCGCCCCTGCTCGACGACGTGGATGCGCGCCAGCAGGTGGTCGCAGAAGTAGAGGCGCCCGTCATGCCAGCGTGGGTTCTCGGGGAATGCCATGCCGTCGGCGAGGATCCGCACCTCGCGCGCGGGCGACGAGCTCGTCATAGCCGTGTCCATCGTGCCAGCCTCTTCACCGCGGCCGCCGGCCGCAAGCCCCTCGTCAGGTTGTGACGCCCCACTTTGAGCGTCCGCGCCGTGCGGCTAGCGTCGCGGCATGTCGAGGATCCCGCTCTCCTGCGGCAACCACTCGTTCGGCCTGCTTCCGCTCGAGCACGCCGTGCGGCTGATCGGAATGCTCGAGCTCGACGGCATCGACCTCGTCGCCGTCGGCGGCGGCGACGGGCACCTGCGCCCTGAGGACCTGCGCGCGGACATCGGCGGCTGGGCGGCGCGCCTGCGCGCGCAGCTCGACGCGGCGGGCCTCGGGCCGACCGACCTGTTCGTGATCCCGTGGAGCGACTTCGAGACGCTCGCGCCCAACAGCCCGCAGGCCGACGCGCGCGCCGCCTGGCGAGCGCTGATCGACGACATGGTCGAGCTCGCCGCACGCGTCGGCGCGCCCGGGATCACGACCGTCCCGGGCGTCGAGTGGCCGGAGGCGCGGCACCGCGACTCGCTGCGGCGCGCTGCCGACGAGCTCAGCTGGGGCGCGGAGCGCGCCGCCGCGGCCGGCCTGCGCTTCTCCGTCGAGGCGCACGTGGGTTCGGTCTGCGCGACGCCGGAGGCCGCCCTCGAGCTGCTGACGCTCGCGTCCGGCGTGGAGCTCACGCTCGACTACTCGCACTTCGTCGCGCAGGGCGTCGACCCGCAGCGCGTGCACCCGCTGCTGCCGCACGCGCGCCACGTGCACGCCCGCGGCGCGCGCTCTGAGCGGCTCCAGTGCAGCGTGGAGCGCAGCACGATCGACTACGGCGAGATCGTGCAGCTGCTGCGCGAGGGCGACTACGGGGGCGCGATCGCGATCGAGTACGTGTGGACCGAGTGGCAGGGCCTCAACGACTGCGACACGCTCGCGGAGACGATCCTGCTGCGCGACCGCCTGCGCGCCTACGCCGGCTGAGCGACGGCGCCCGCGGCGCGCAGGTCGCGCCAGCGGATGCACGCGACGCGCGAGCCCTCGGGCGTCGTCTCGAGCGGCGGACGATGCGTGCGGCAGGCGTCCACCGCGTGCGGGCAGCGCGCGACGAACGGGCACGCCTCCGCGGGCACGACCGTCGAGGCGCTGCCGCGACGCAGTCTCATCGCACGGCGACGGCGCTGCTGCTCGGGATCCGGCAACGGCGCCGCGTAGAGCAGCGCCTGCGTGTACGGATGCAGCGGTCGCTCGAAGACCACCGCCGCGTCGCCATCCTCCATCACGCGTCCGCGGTAGAGCACGACGATGCGCTGCGAGAGGTGCCGGACGACCGCGAGGTCGTGGGCGACGAACAGGTAGCCGAGCCCGAGCTCGTCCTGCAGCGCGCGCAGCAGGTTGAGCACCTGCGCCTGCACCGACAGGTCGAGCGCGCTCACCGGCTCGTCGCAGATCACGAGCCGCGGATGCGCCATCAGGGCGCGCGCGATCGCGATCCGCTGCCGCTGGCCGCCGGAGAACTGCGCGGGGTAGCGCTGCTCGGCGTCGGCGTCGAGCCCAACCTTCTCGAGCATCGAGCGCACGCGCTCCGACGTCTCCGCCGCCGACGTCCGCGTGTGCACGCGCAGTGTCTCGCTCAGCGTCTGGCCGATCGTCCGCGTCGGGTTCAGCGAGCTGTACGGATCCTGGAAGACGACCTGGAGGTCGGCGCTGAGCTGTCGTCGCCGGCGGTTGCCGGCGTGGGTGATGTCCTCCCCGTCGAAGCTGATCGCGCCGTCCGCGACCGGGACGAGGCCGAGCACGGCCCGGCCGAGCGTCGTCTTGCCCGAGCCCGACTCGCCCACCAGGCCGACGGTCTCGCCGGCCGCAACCGACAGGTCGACTCCGTCGACCGCCCGCACCGGCGGGCAATGCCGGCCGACGTCGAACTCGACGACGAGCCCCCGCACGTCGAGCAGCGGGACGCGCGTGCGGTCCAGCGGGAGGGCCGCCTCGGGAGCGGTCGACGTCGTCATGCCACGGCACCTTCCTTCGGCTGGGCGAGTCGCTCGTGATGGATGCAGCGCGTCCAGCGCCCCGGCACGGGCTCCTCCAGCGGGATCCGCTGCGCGCGGCACGCGTCGGTCGCGAGCGAGCAGCGCGGATGGAAGTGACAGCCCGCCGGCCATCGGCCTGGCTTCGGGACGGCTCCGGGGATCACCGGCAGCCGCTCGCGGCCGATCGCAGCGTGCGGGTTCGACTCCAGCAGCGCCTTGGTGTAGGGATGCAGGGCGCCGTGGAACAGCGCCGTCACCGCGCCCTGCTCGACCACGTGCCCCGCGTACATGACGACCGCCCGGTCGCACATGTCGGCGACGACGCCCCAGTCGTGCGTGACGAACATGATCGCCATGTCGCGCTCCTCCTGCAGCCGGCGCAGCAGCTCCAGGATCTCTGCCTGCACGGTGACGTCGAGCGCCGTGGTGGGCTCGTCGGCGATCAGCAGCTTCGGCTCCCCCGCAAGCGCGCGCGCGATCGCGACGCGCTGCGCCATCCCGCCTGACAGCTCGTGCGGGTAGCGACGAAAGACCGCCTCGGGGTCGGACAGCTGCACCTCGCGCAGCAGCTCGAGCGCGCGCGCCTGCGCGTCGCGGCGGGACAGGCCGCAGTGGCGCCGTACGACCTCCGTCAGCTGCCAGCCGACGCGGTAGGCGGGGTTGAGGCTGATCATCGGCTCCTGCGAGATCAGACCGATCTGCTTGCCGCGGACCTCGCGCAGCTCGCGCTCCGAGCGCTCGGCGAGGTCGCGCCCGTCGAACATGATGCGGCCGCCCTCGACCTGCCCTGCCCCGGGCAGCAGGCCGATGATCGCCATCGCGGTGACGGTCTTGCCGGAGCCGGACTCGCCAACGACGCCGACGGTCTCGCCGACGCCGATCGAGAAGCGCACGTCCTCGACGACGCGGCGGGGGCCGCCGGGCGTGTCGAACGCGACGGTGAGGCCCTCGATCGACAGCAGCGCCCCCGTCGCCTCCGGGTCGGCCGGCGCGAGCTGCGCGGCGCCGGCGGCGACGGCACCCGGCCGGCGCCGCCGCGGCGCACGTCGCACCGACGGCGTCCAGCGGGCCGCGCCGGCGTCCCGCACGACGTCTCCGAGCAGGCCGAGCGCCAGCGCGGTGAACGCGATCGCGAGCCCGGGCGGCCAGATCAGCCACGGCTCCTCGGTGATCGCCTGGAAGCCGTCGGCCACCATCCCGCCCCAGCTCGGCGCCGGATCGGCGACGACGAGCCCGAGGAACGACAGGCCCGTCTGCACGAGCAGCGCCGATGCCGCGACGAGCGCGACCTGCACGACGACGGGGCCGGCGACGCGCGGCAGCACGTGGCGGCCGATGATGTAGGGGCGCGACAGGCCGGAGACCTGCGCTGCGGCGATGTAGAGCTCCTCGCGCACCGGCAGCGTCGCCGAGCGCGTGACGCGCATCAGGCCGGGCGCGGCGATCACACCGAGCGTCACCATCGCCGCCGGCATGCTCTGCGGGAACATCGCCAGGACGACGAGGATCATCACGATCGCCGGCATCGCGAAGGCGATGTCGGCCAGCCAGCTCACGACGCGGTCCGTGTAGCCGCGGAAGAAGCCGGCGATCAGCCCGAGCGGGACGCCGAGCACGACGACCACGAGGACCGCCTGCGCGACGCCGACCATCGTCACGCGGGTGCCCACCAGCAGGCGCTCGAGCACGTCGCGCCCCAGCGAGTCGGTGCCGAGCAGATGGTCACCCGAGGGCCCCTGCCGGATCGCCGCCAGGTCACCGGAGCGCGTATGGGCGACGTCCGGCAGCGCGATCGGAGCGACGATCGCGACGAGCACGACGACCATGAGGTAGAGCAGGCAGGCGACCGCGACCGGCTGGCCGACCAGGTGCCGCAGGAAGCCGCGCGGCTCGACCTCGTCGAACGGGCGCTGCGCGGGCACCTCGGGATCAAGCGGGACGGCGCTCACTGCACGCGCACCTTCGGGTTGACGAGCGTGTAGCAGACGTCGACGAGCACGTTGACCGCGATCACGACGATCGTGAAGCAGACGACGATCCCCTGCAGCATGGGCGCGTCGTGGCGCGTAGTGGAGCTCACCGCCAGGTCGCCCAGCCCCGGCAGGCCGAACACGATCTCGACGGCGACCGTGCCGCCGAGCAGCGTCACCGCCAGCAGGCCGACCATCGTGAGGATCCGCATCGCGGCGTTCTTGAGCGCGTGGCGCAGCACGATCGACGCCTCCGAGACGCCGGACGCGCGCGCCATCCGCACGTACTCGCTGCCGAGCGCCTCCAGCATCGCCTCGCGCGTCTGCTTGGCGATCACCGAGACGCCGAACGCCGACAGCGCCGTCACTGGCAGCACCAGCGACCGCAGCCAGGCGCCCGGCGACTCCGCGAACGGCACGTAGCCGAAGGTGGGGAACCAGCCCAGGCCGACGGCGAACCACGACAGCAGCAGCGCGCCGATCCAGAACGGCGGGAACGCGAGCCCGGCGAGCGCGAACGCGTCGACCGCGCGGCCGACGGCCCCGCCGCGCACCGCGCTCGCCACCCCCAGCGCCACGCCGAGGATGAGGCTCACGAGCAGCGTCCCGATCGTCAGCGACAGCGTGACGGGCAGCCGGCGGCCGATCGTCTCCATGACCGGCACGTCGTCGAACAGCGACGTGCCGAGATCGCCGTGCACGGCGTGCGTGAGCCAGTCCCAGTACTGCGCGAACAGCGAGCGGTCGACGCCGAGCGCGTGCCGCAGGGCGGCGTAGGCCTCGGGAGTGCCCTGCGCGCCGAGGATCTGGCGTGCTGGATCGCCCGGGATCAGCGACGCGAGCACGAACGTAAGGATCGAGACGATGAACAGCAGCACCACGCTCGATGCGAGCCGCCGGCCGACGAGGCGCAGGGTCGGCGACTGCACGAGCGTGGCACCGGCCCGGCGCGCTGCCGCGCCGGGCCGGGCCTGCTCCGAACCGAGAGCTGGTGTCAGCTCTTGGGTTCCCATTGCACGAGCGCGGGCGACACGCCGAAGGCGGGCGTCGCATCGATGCCGGCGATCTCGTCTCTCGCGTAGATCAGGATCGGCGTCGTGAAGACGTTCAGCATCGACGCCTTCTCGACGGTGCCGCGCGAGAACTCCTTCCAGATCTCCGACTGCTGCTCTCTCGGCGCCACGGAAGCACGCCCCGCGATTCTGGTCAGCTCAGGATCGGGGAGCACGCCGAAGCTCGGCGTGAAGATCCCGAGGAAGGTCGCGGTCGGCACGCTGCCGAGCACGAACTGCATCGCGTCGTACTGGCCCGAGAGCCCCTTCTCGAGATGCTCGGCGGCCGTCGCGGCCTTCGTCACCTGGAAGTCCACGCCGACTCTGCTCATGTAGTCGGCGACGATCTGGACCATCCGGTCGCCGGCGTTCCCGCTGTAGCCCTGGTCGACGACTCTCAGCTTCAGGCCGTCGCCGTAGCCGGCGGCTCTGAGCAGCTGTCTCGCCTTCGCCGGGTCGTACTTGTAGTAGTCCTGGTACGCCGGGTCGAAGCCGTCCGTCGGGACCCACTCGGACGTCGGCTCGCCGTACTTGCCGAGCATCGCGTCGGTGATCGCTCTGCGGTCGATCGCGTAGTTGAGCGCCTGGCGGACGCGCACGTCCTGCAGCGGCTTGGAGTGCTGGGTCAGCAGCAGGATCGGGTCGAAGGCGCCCTGACCCCAGTGGATCGTCAGGTCGGAGACTCTCTCGGCCGTGCCGACGGTCGAGTAGTCGCCCTGGGCCGCGTCGAGCTCGCCCGCCTGCAGGGCCTTCATCGTCGTGGACGGGTCAGCGATGACCTTGACGACGATCTTGTCCCACTTGATCTTCGACTGGTCGTAGTAGTTTCTGTTCGGCTCGAACGTGTAGTGATCGCCCGCGAGGCTGTCCGAGGGAACCAGCACGTACGGCCCGACGCCCATCATGTTCTCCGCCAGGAGTCTCGGGTTGTCGACGCCTCTCGGACTGGAGACGAAGCCCCAGTTGTTGCCGCCGGCCAGGAAGTACTCGATGTTCGGGCTCGGCACGGGGAAGTTGATCCGCACCGTGTATCTGTCGGGCGTGTCGATCGATCTGATCGGCACGTAGGGCGCCCAGGGACCGCCCGCTCTGCCGAAGTACTCCAGCCACTTCTTCACCGCGGCGGCATCGAGCGGCGTGCCGTCGGAGAACTTCGCGTCTCTGCGCAGCGTGAACTGGTACGCCATGTTGCCTCTGCCGACGAAGCCGAAGTCGGTGGCAAGCGCGGGCTCGTAGGCGCCCGTCTTGGGATCCTTCGCGAGGATCGTCTCGGTCGTGAGATAGCGGATGTTGGTCGAGCCGTTGACCGAGTCTCTCGCCGGGTTGTACGTGTCGAGCTTGGAGTTCACTCCATAGCGCAGCACCTTCGGTCCCGACCACGACGCGGACGTCGAGTCAGATGACGAGGAGTCTCCCCCGCATCCTGCGACGACCACCAGCAGCGCCGCCAGCGCCGCGAGCGCGACCATGCGCGCCAACCTCGTGGACAACCTTCTGTCACCCATGTCTACACCCTCACTCCAGGGGATTGAGCACCTGAGCGCCATGGACGTCGAACGGCCCACGCCACGCTCTCCTCCAGTCGGACGTCCGCGAGTGTTCCTCGCCTCCGGTATGCCCACAAGAAGGTCGTCAGGTGATGATGCTCGCCTCTCGAACGCCCGCCGGATGGGTGACACTCGCGCGACTCGATCTGCCATCCCGGCCCCCGAGGAGGACCATCTTGCGCGGACGCGGCATCACCTTCGACACGGGCCTGTTCCCGGCCCGCGACGTCCCCAGCACGCACGAGCCCTTCGATCCGGAGCTCGTCGCGCGGGAGATGCGCGTGATCCACGACGACCTGCACTGCAACGTCGTGCGCGCAACCGGGAGTGACCTGAGCCGGCTGGAGATCGCCGCCAGGTCCGCCGGCGACGCGGGCCTCAAGGTTTGGTACTCCCCCTTCACCGTCGACATCGGCACCGACGAGATGCTCGACTACCTCGACGACGCGGCCGAGCGCTGCGAGCGGCTGCGTCGCGACGGCGTGGACGTCACGCTGACGCTCGGCGCCGAGATGAGCGTCTGGAACCATGGCTTCCTGCCGGGCGAGACGTTCAGAGATCGCATCCCGGATCTGAACCCGCTCAATCTCCAATACGTCGAGCTGCTGCAGCAGGCGCCCGCGCTGCTCGACGCGTTCTTCGCCCAAGCGGTTCCGCGCGTCCGCGAGCGCTTCGGTGGGCCGATCAGCTACGCCTCGCTGCCCTTCGAGCAGATCGACTGGTCGCCGTTCGACTATGCCTCGGTCGACCTGTACCCCAACGTCGTCGACGGCCGCTACGTCGGCGCGCTCGAGACGGTGCGACGCATCGCCGCCCACGACAAGCCGGTCGCGATCACCGAGTTCGGCTGCCCCGCATCCCGGGGCGCGGGGCGCCGAGCCGGACGCGTTCAGGACGTCGTCGTGTGGGACTGGCCCTCTCAGATCGCGAGCGAGCTGCGAGAGGAGCTCGTGCGCGACGAAGCGGAGCAGCGCGGCTACATCACCGGGCTGCTCGACCTGTTCGAGGCCGAGCAGGTCGACACAGCGTTCGTGTTCACGTTCGCATCGCGCAACATGCCGCAGCGCGCCGAGCCGCGCAGGGACGCCGACCTCGCCTCCTACTCGCTCGTGCGCGTGCTCGAGTCCGGGCGCGGTGATGCGTACGAGGACATGCCCTGGGAGCCGAAGGAGGCCTTCCACGCCGTCGCGCAGCGCTATGCCGGCGCGCAGCGGAGCTAGCTAGCGCCGCAAGCGGATCCGCATCAGGTCGCTCCCCAGCACGACCGGTCCGTCGTAGTCCGCCCGCACCGGCGCGAGCCACGCCTCCGCGTCGAACGCGGGGGGATCGCTCGACCCCGGGAGGAGCGGGATCAGATGGCTCAGCACGAGCCGGCGCGCGCCGCACTCGCGTGCGACGGCGCCGACCTGCGTGACGTCCGTGTGCGAGCGCCGCAGCATCGCGACGAAGCGCTCCGGGGCTCCGTGGTCGAGCATCGCCTGCGCGTGCATCGCCTCGTGCACCAGCAGGTCCGCGCCCGCAGCGAGCGCCAGCACCCCCGGCGACGGGACGCCGTCGCCGGAGAAGACGATCGAGCCGCCGTCGGTGTCGAAGCGGAACGCGAAGCAGGGCGCGATCGGCGGATGGTCCGCCAGCGCTGCGGTCACGCGCACGTGCGCGTCGGCGTAGACCTCGAACGGCTCCGCGCCGTCTGCGGGCGCCGCCAGCTCGCGCACCTCCACCAGCTCGCGCAGCCCGGGGCCCAGGCCGCTCGCGCGGTACTGCGTCTCAAGCGCGCAGGCGAAGGCGCCCAGCACGCCCTCGTGCAGGTCACGCATGCCCGGCGGGCCGACGACCTGCAGCGGCTGCGGGAAGCCGCCGCCGGCCGCGAACGGCTTGCCGGCGGCGATCGTCGCGAAGTAGTCGGCGACGTGATCGGCGTGCAGGTGCGTGACGAGCAGCGCCCGCAGCGTCGCGATCGGCACGCCGGCCTCGATCAGGCGCTGCAGGGCGCCGGCGCCGCAGTCGACGAGGTAGGCCGCCCCGTCGACCTCGACCGTCTGCGCCGTCATCGCGCGGCCGCGGACCGGGACGGGACCGCCGCTCGTGCCGAGCAGCGTGACGGTCGTCCCGGTCCGCTCCGCGGTCATGTCCGCGGAAGGATGACGAGCTCGCGCTCGTCGAGCGCCGCGAGGCGGCCCTTCACGCCGCCCGTGCCGGCACCCCACCAGACCGCCTCGGGGACCTCGGTCGGGCGCGCGATGCGCAGCTCGCCGTCGGACTCGACGAGCGTGAAGCTGCCGCGCGAGCGCGCCTCGCCGCCGGCCGCGACGGCGGCCGCGACGAGCGGGGCGAACTCGTCGACGTTCGGGCAGATCAGCGCGACGTCGGCGATCTCGCCGTCGCGCTCCTCGATCAGCCGGGCCTTGTGCTCCCACATGCGGTCGATCTTCTCCGCCTTCTCGCCGGCGGCGAGCACGAGCGCCTGCGCGGTCAGCTGGGCGTCGTCGGCGTCGACGTCGTTGAGCGGGCGGTGCTGCGCGGCGATCTCGAGGAAGCGGCCGTTCGGGTCCCACACGTACAGCGACGTCATGATCTCGTACTGCGCGCGCCAGACGATTCTGTGGCCCTTCTCGGTCAGCCACGCCTCCCACGCGTCGAGCTCCTCGATCGAGTTGGCGCCGAACGAGTGGTGCGTGCCGTACTTGGGCCACTCCGACGGGTCCTTGGCGCCAAAGTAGTAGAACATCGCGATGTTGTCCGGGTAGGTGCGGCCGCCGTCGTCCTTGCCGAGGTCGAGGAACATGTGGATGTAGTCCAGGTGTCCCTCGCGCCAGCCCTTCGACGCGATGCAGTGCGTGATCCGCGCGCCCATCGTCTCGACGTAGAAGTCGAGCGTGGCGGCCGGGTCCATCGTCGGCTGCGCGAGGTGGTGAATGCCCAGCGAGTACTTGTCGATCGGTCGTTGCATCGGGTCTCCTTGGGGGTTCGAGCCTGCTCAGGTGCGCGCGGCGAGCCACGCGGCGATCGCGTCCGCGGCCTCCGGCGAGCGCTGCTCCCCGCCGGGTGCGAAGCCGTAGTGGTCGCCGACCACGTCGACCCGCGTGAGGTCCTCGCTGCCCAGCGCCGCCTCGATCGCGGCCACGTCGCCCGGGAAGACCGAGTTGTCGGCGGTGTAGGAGACGAGCAGCGCCGGCACCGCGATGTCGGGCGCGGTCAGCCGCAGCGCGGCGCGCGAGCTGACGCCCGACCAGGTGGACAGCCACGCGTGCGGGGTCGTCAGGCGCGCGAAGCCGACAGCGCCGAAGTTCGTCACGTCGGGGCGACGACCGAAGATCGAGCCGTAGTCGCGGTCGGAGGGGTCGAGGCCGAGGTCGATGGTGCGCGGGTCGGCGTCGGTGCGGTGCACGGCGACGAACGTCCCGGCGAGCGCTCGGCGGCGCGCCTGCGCGTCGCCCTCGCGGCCGCGTCTGCGCCAGATCGCCTGCTGCGCCAGCACGTCGCGCATGCGCGCGTCGATGCGCAGCACGCGCTCGGCCTGCGCGGCGCGGTAGCGGCGCAGGAAGGACGCCTCGTAGGAGGAGGACTCCGGCGCGGGCCGGAAGCCGTTCGCCGGGTCGAACAGGTCGAGCTCCGGCACGCTCGACGCCGGGTCGTCCTCGTCGGCGACGGCCGGGTCGATGCAGTGCAGCAGCAGCTCGCCCTGACCGGGGTGCGGCGCGAGCAGGACGAGGCCCGCCGGCATCGGCATCTCCAGCGTCAGGTCGACCGGCAGCCCGGAGGGCGCCTGCGTCAGCCGCCGCTCGGGCGCCAGCGCCGCCTGCTGCAGGTAGAAGCAGTAGAGGCTCGCGCCGCCCGAGTTGCCGAGCAGGTGGATCCGCTCGAAGCCGCGCCGCGCCAGCTCGGCGTGCGCTGTGGCGACGTCGATCAGCAGCTGCTCGTGGACCGTCGTGAGGTCGTTGTTGACCGTGCGGCTGCGCTGTGCCCACACCGCGTGCCCCGCGCGCAGCAGCGGCGGGATCAGGTAGTGGCGCGTGAAGTCGACGCGCGGGTGCATCAGCGCGACGAGCGAGCGCGGCGGCGCGGCCGGCTGGTAGAGCGTGCCGCTCGTGGCCGCGCGGTCGGGCGTCGGGAGCGTCACGACCTCGACGGTCGTGCCGCGGGGCAGCTCGTCGGGCGCGAGGTCGAGCGTCGTCGCCGGGTTCGCGTAGCGGCCGACTCGGCTCATGCACCCCCCTCGCGCAGCGTGTCGGGCGCCAGCAGCGCGCCCGCGTCCGGCGCGACCGGTTCGATCTCCAGGGCTCGCAGCAGGGCCCATGCGGTCGCGGTCGCGGCCGACAGCGTCGGCAGGCCGCACGCGCGCTCGACCTCGGCCAGCACGGGCAGCGAGGGCATCTGGACGCAGGCCGAGAGCACGAGCGCGTCGCAACCGCTCAGGTCGAGCCGCCGCCAGTGCTCCAGCAGCCCCGCGGGGTCGAGCGCGGCGACTGCGCGGTTGTCGGCGACCTCGAGGCTGAGTGCGTCGTGCACCTCGACGCCCTCGGCCTCGATGTACGCGGCGACGCGCGCCGTCAGCGGCTTCATGTACGGCGTCACGATCGCGACGCGCCGCGCGCCGAGCGCGCCGAGCGCCGCCACGAGCGCGCCGGCCGAGGAGACGACCGGCGCCTGCGCACCCTCCGCGGCGAGCACCGTCGCGATCTGCTGCTCGGCCGTGCAGTGGAAGCCGGTTCCCTGCGCCATGATCGCCACGAGGCACGCGGTCGCGACCGCGTCGGGGCGCAGGTCGGCCAGCTCGGCGGCGGCGCGCTCCGTCTGCGCGTTCATCGCCGCGAGCTCCTCGGGCGTGACCTGCCGCATGCGCATGCGGGCGGCATGGAACGTGAACGCCTCCTGCGGGCGCAGCGCCTCGCGTCGGCGCAGCAGGGCCGGCAGCTCGGTCTCCATCGTGGTGTTCGAGCTGGGCACGATCAGCCCGATCCGGCGCGTGGAGACGGCGCTCATGCGACCGCCTCCGGCAGCTGCGCCGCGCGGAGCGCCGGCCGCTCGTAGGCGCCGACGATCTCGGGGTTCAGGCGGCGGAAGTGCTCGTAGCGCACGCGCCCGGTGCGCATGACGTACTCGAGCGCGAAGCGGTCGGGGTCGCCGAGGTCGCGCTCGGCGAGCGCCTCGTACCAGGCGATGCTGCGCCGCGCCGCGTTCTGGAAGGCGTCGGCGCGCGGACGACGGTCGTGCTCGTAGCGCGTGAGGATCGCCTCGACGTCGCCTCCCTCCACGATCGCGTCCGCGAGCGCGACCGCGTCGCGCATCGCGAAGCGCGTCCCGGAGCCGATCGAGGGATGCACGGTGTGCAGCGCGTCGCCGAGCAGCGTCACGTTGCCGGCCGCGGTCCAGCGCTCGCACGTCACGAACTTCGGGCGGAACCACTGCGAGCGGTTGTCGAGCAGCTGCTCGCCGTCGAGGTGACGCGCGAAGACGCGCTCGCAGTACGCGCGCGACTCGGCGTCCGAGAGCGCGCCGAGCCCGGACGCCTCGAACGCCTCCGGCACGACCTCGGCCACGAAGCCGCTCAGCTCGGGCGCGTACTGGTACGCATGCCCGACGAACAAGCCCTCCGGCTGGGGCTCGAAGATCAGTGAGACGGCGGCGAACGGACGTCTCGTCCCGTACCACGCCCACCAGTTGCGCCCGAAGGTGACGTGCGGGCGCAGCTCCTCGGCGTACAGCTCCCGGACGACGCTGTTGATGCCGTCGGCGCCGATCACGAGATCCCATCCCGCGAGCTCCTCGCGCGCGGCCACGCGCCGGTCGAACTCGATCGTCACGCCGACGGCGCGCGCGTGACGCTGCAGCAGCGCGAGCAGGTCGACGCGGCCGATGCGGAACATCACGTTGCCGTGCACGCTGCGGCGCTCCTCGCCCACGATCACGTCGAGGTGCTCGGCGGGCGGGCGGCGCGCGGCGATCTCGTCCATCAGGTCCGGAGCGGACGGGCGCAGCGCCTTGACGGCGCCGTCGGTGAAGACGACGCCCCAGCCGTAGGTCGCGTGCTCCGGGTTCTGCTCGACGACGCGGATGTCGAGCTCGGGGCGCGCACGCTTGGCGAGCAGCGCGAGGAACAGCCCGCCGGGGCCGCCGCCGACGACGAGGACTCTCATGCCGGCTCGCTTCCCTCCGCCCGCGTCCAGCGCAGCGTGGCCTCCGCCACCCGGCGCCCGAGCGCCCGTGCCGTCGCGAGGTCGCTCTGGAGCATCCCGTCGAGGCCCTGATCGATGTTCGACTGCGCCATCGCGCCGGCGTAGGCGCCGAGGCGGTTGAGGTTCGCGTCGCTGGTGTCGCTGGCGTTGTCGCCGTCCGGCAGGCCGAGGCCGACCCACACCATCCCGTGCTGCATCGCGAAGACCATCAGCTGCGTCAGCGTCGCCAGCTTGTCGCCGCTGTGGCCGCCGGAGTTGGTGAAGCCGGCTGCGAGGCGGTCCTTCCAGCCGAGCGCGCGCCAGATGCCGGCCGTCGCGTCCATGAACTGCTTGAAGGCGGCCGAGGCGCTGCCCATGTAGGTGGGGCACCCGAGCACGATCGCGTCCGCGGCGTCGAGGAGCGTCAAGTCTGCGGCGGCGTCCTCCGCGAAGATCATGCGGCTCGCGACGCCCTCCACGCTGAGCGCGCCCTCGCAGACGGCGCGCGCCTGCGCGGCCGTGTGGCCGAAGCCGCTGTGGTAGACGACGGCGACGAACGTCATCGCGCGGCGCCTTCGGCGGCGAGCGTCTCGGCGATCCGCTTGCGCAGCGCGGCGCGGTCGAGCTTGCCGACGCCCGTCACCGGCATCGCTTCGATCGATTCGATCCGCTCCGGCAGCTTGAACTTCGCGAGCCCACGCTCGAGCAGGAACGCGCCGAGGTCGTCGATGTGCGGAGCCTGCTCGCCCGGCCGCACGATCACGAACGCGCACACGCGCTCGCCGAGGTACGGGTCGGGCATGCCGACCACGCGCGCCTCCTGGATCGCCGGGTGGCCGGCCAGCAACGCCTCGATCTCCTCGGTGCCGAACTTCTCGCCGCCACGGTCGATGTTGTCCTTCGCGCGGCCCTCGAACGCGTAGTGCGGCGCGCCGCCGACGTCGTGCGCGCGCACGAGGTCGCCGGTGCGGAAGAAGCCGTCGGAGGTGAAGGCGGCCCGCGTGGCGGCGTCGTTGCGGTAGTAGGCGGGCATCGTCGAGGGCCCGCGGAAGCACAGCTCGCCGATCTCGCCCGGCCCGGCCTCGCGCTCCTCCCCGACCGCCAGCACCCGCACCTCGTCGTGCGGCGAGACGGGCCGGCCGACGGTCGCGTGACGCGCGGCGGGGGGCGCGTCGGGCGCCGAGGTCATCAGCAGGCCCTCGGTGATCCCGAAGAGGTTCATCGCGGGGACGCCGAGGTGGCGCTCGATGTCGTCGGCGCGGTTGAGCGTGATGAACAGGCGCACGCTGTCGAGCGCGAAGCGGCCGGGGTCCTCGACGTCGAGCAGCCGCGGCGCGATCGGGCCGATGCTGCCGGTGACGGTGACGCGCTCGCGCTCGATCGTCGCGAGGAACGCCTCCGCCTCGAAGCGCGGCATCAGCACCAGCGTCGCCCCGCGCAGCAGCGCCGGCAGCAGCCAGCAGATCATGCCGGCGTTGTGCGCGACCGGCAGGCACCACAGCAGCACGTCGTCGACGGTGAGCTCCAGGCGGTCGGCCCAGGCGGCGGCGTAGCCGAGGTACTCGCCGTGGAAGCGGGGGATGATCTTCGGCACGCCGGTGGTGCCGCCCGACAGCTGGAACGTGGCGACGTCGCGCGGGGTCGCCGCGGGCAGCTCGATGGCGGCGGGCGCCTCGGCCGGCTCGAGCGCGAGCGTCCCGTCGGGGGGCGCCGCGCCGTCGCCGGCGACGATCACGTGCTCGAGCGTCGCGTGGTCGCGCCGCAGCTGGCGCGCGAGCCCGAGCAGGTCGGCGTTCGGCGCGGCCGCCGGCTCGACCACGTGCGCGCGCGCGCCGCTGAGGTCGGCGAGCGCGCCCATCTCGTACGCGCGGTACTGCGCGACCGCGCACACCGGGATCAGGCCGGCGCGGCACAGCGCGAGCAGTGCGGCGACCGCGTCGCGCCCGATTCCCACCTGGACGAGCACGCGGTCGCCGGGCTCCAGCCCGCTCGCGAGCAAGTGGCGCGCCGCCGCGGCGGTGCGCTGCTCCAGCTCGCGATAGGTCAGGCGGCCGCCGGGATCGACGACCGCGTCCGCGGCGCCTCGCTCGTCCGCGGCGGCCTCCACGAGCTGGCCGACCGTCTGGGGCAGCCATGCCCCGCGGGCGAGCCAGCGGGCAGCGCTCTGCGACGCCGGGTAAGCGACATCCGCGATCTCCACAGCACCAGTCTAGGCGCCGCTGGAGCTAAGTGTCAATAGTTCGACGCTGGTGTCGAACTTAGTTCGCGTCCTCCGGCGACGCGCCGGGGCCCAGCATGCGCTGGAGGTAGTCGACGTCCTCGCGCAGCAGCGCGACCGCATGCCGCACCCCGGCCTCCCCCGTCGGCGCGCGGTCGTCGGCGACGCGCAGCGAGGCGACGCCGAGAGCGGCGAGCTCGTCGGCGACCTGCTCGGCCGTGGCGCTGCGCGGGCGCCCCGGCACGTACCAGAAGGCGACCCAGTTGCACATGCCGAGCAGACCGAGCGCGGCGACGCGCTCGTCGACCGAGCGGAAGCGGCCGGCCTCGATCCCAGCGTGGACGATTCCCTGCAGGTGGCGCAGGATCCGCCGGCGGCTCTGCCGGTGCTCGCCGACGAGCGGCTCCGGCAGGCTCCCCTCGCTCACGAGCAGCAGCCGGAAGCGCGCCGGGTTGTTCGCGATCCGCGTCGCCATGCTGCGCAGCGCCGCCGACAGCTTGGCGACCGGGTCGAGCGCGTCGTCGGCAGCGATCTGCGCGAGCGACTGCTCGGTCTCCAGCGTGAGGCCGCGCACGAGCGTCTCGAGCAGCTCGTCCTTGCCCCCGACGTAGTGATAGAGCGCGGTGCGGCTGATCTGCAGCGCCTGAGCGACGTCCTGCAAGCTCGTGTCCGAGAACCCGCGCTCGGCGAACAGCGCCGCCGCGCGCTCGAGGATCTCCTGCGAGACGAGCTCGCGGCGGGTGGTGCTCTGGCGCTTGCGGGGAGCGGGCGGCACGGCGCCGACAGCCTACCCGCGGGCCGGGCGCACCGGGCCGTGGCCGGCCTACGCGAGAACCACCTGCCCGCCGGGACGCACGTCGGCCACGCGTCGCTCGTCGGCGGCGAACGTCGTCAGCTCCAGCTCGGCCTCGACGTGCTCGCCGGGCGCCAGCCGCAGCGCGGCTCCGCGCGCCACCGCCGCGGCGAGCGACGGCGGGCCCGTCCACGGCTCGAGCGCGAGCGCGTAGGTGCCGCGGTCGAACGGCGCGATCATCGCGCCGTCGAACGCCTGCCACATCCACAGGTAGCGGAACAGCTCGCGCGGAAAGCGCAGCGCGACGCCGAGCCCGCGCCGCGGGTTGCGCAGCGCGTACCAGCCGTCCGCCAGGTCGCGGATCACGCAGAAGTCGTGCGAGCGCGTCGCGCGCTCGGGAACGACGCTCAGGTCGACGGTGGCGCCGTCGCGGCCGGGAGCGAGCGGCCAGTCGCCCTCGCCGACGGCGGCGAGCCGGCTCGTCGCGTCGAGGTCGAGGCCGCAGCACTCGACGCGTCCGCCGGGCAGGTCGACGTGCACGCCGGCGTCGAGCAGGTCGCCGCCCCAGGCGGGATGGTGGCCCCACATCCACCGCAGCGGCTCCGCGCCGACGTGCTCGATCCGCTCGCGCACGCGCAGCGTCGGCCCGTCGAGCTCGATCCGCCTGCGAGCGCGCAGCGGCAGCGACGCGAGCGTCGCCTCCAGCTCGACGCCGCCGTCGATCTCCCGCGCGCTCCACGTGCGCCGCCAGGCCTCGCCGTGCTGCTCGTGCGCGACGCCGTCGACGACGCAGGGCGGGCCGCCGTTGGGGAAGAGGTCCTGCCAGCCGCCGCGGTACCAGTCGTGGAAGTCGGCGCCGGCGGGCACGGACGGGCCGGCCGGCGTCGCCCACGGCGCGTTCCACAGCAGCGAGGAGCCGCTCGGGCGGTGCTCCAGCGAGAGCACGTCGCCGCCGCGGCCCGGCAGCACGACGGCGCGCAGCTGCTCGCTCTCCAGCGACAGCCGCTCCCAGCCGTCCGTCTCCAGACCGCTCATGCGCCGCACCGCCGCGGCGGCGCGCCGGCGTGGCGGCGCACCCGCTCCCAGTCGAGCGCGAAGCCGAAGCCCGGCGACGCATCCGCCGCGATGCGCCCGTCGGCGATGCGCGCGGACGGCGTCACGAGCCCGTCGAGCGCGAACGCGTCGTTGCCGGGCAGCAGGCACTCGAGGTAGGAGACGCGCGGCGCGAGCGCGATCAGGTGGCGATGCAGCTCGGGCCAGAAGTGCGGGAAGACGGACGCGCCGCTCGCCGCCAGCGCCGGCCCGAGCGAGCGCCACGCCTCGGCGCCGCCGAACAGCGTCGCGTCGGGGCGCAGGTGGTCGACGGCGCCGGTGCCGAGCAGCGCCTCCAGCTCCACGACCGACGCGCTGATCTCCCCGAAGGCGAGCTGCGGGCGCTCGTCGGGCAGCGCGTCGAAGGCGGAGAGCCCGAGCTCGTAGGCGAACGGCTCCTCCACGACCGTCACGCCGGCGGCGGCGAGCCGCGGCAGCGCCGCACGCGCGTCGGCGGGGGACCAGGCGCCGTTGACGTCGAGCACGAGCGCCGGCCCGTCGCCGATCGCGTCGCGCACGCGCGCGACCCGCTCCAGGTCGTCCGCCGGCCCGCCGGCGCCGCCCATCAGCTTCACGCCGGCGGCGCCCGCGTCGATCGCAGCCGACGCCTCGCGCACGTCGCCCGCGCCCGGCTGCTCGCCGGGCGCCAGGTAGCCGACGATCGCCAGCGCCGCCGCGGACGGCGCCTGCTCGGCACCGAGCAGGCGCCACACGGGAACCGCCGCCGCGCGCGCCTCGGCGTCCAGCGCGGCAAGCCGCACGGCCGAGGCCGCGCGCGAGATCGGGCCGTCCCAGCCGACGTTGCGCAGCCCTGCTCGCAGCTCCCGCCCGGCGAGCGCGAGCGGCGCGACAAGCGTCTCCAGCGCGCCGTCGACGTCGAGCCCGCGCGTCATCGCGAACGCCTCGCCGGTCGCGCCCGAGGCGAGCGTCGCGCGCACGCAGCAGTACGCGCGCGAGCGGATCGTCAGCGCGCCGGCCTGCAGCGGGCGCGGGAGCGGCAGCTCGGCCGTCGCCCACTCCAGCGCGACGAGCGGGTCGCTCGTCACGCGCCGCCGCCCGCGTCGGAGACGCGGTGCGAGACGCGGTGCGCGGCGATGTACTCCTCGTCGAGCTCCCAGCCGAGGCCCGGCGCGTCGGACAGCGTCAGGCAGCCGTCGCGCAGCGCCGGGCGGTTCGCGACGAGGTTCCACCAGATCGGGTCGCGGTCGGGGTGGAACGCCTCGGCGTAGGTGCCGTGCGGGATCGACGCGAGCAGGTGGGAGGAGATCTGCGGCTCCTCGTGATGCCCCATCTCGACGTCGAAGCAAGTCGCCATCGCGGCGACGCGGCGCCACTCGGTCGGGCCGCCCGACCACGAGGCGTCGAAGTTGCAGACGTCGACCGAGCCCTGCACCATCAGGTCGCGGCAGCCCGCGGCCGACAGCTCGCTCTGGCCCGCGCACACGCGCACGCCGGCGATGCCGCGCAGGTCGCGCATCGCGCGGTGGTCGTTGGGCCAGCGGCACGGCTCCTCGAACCACCGCAGGTCGCAGTCCTCGACGAGCCGTGCGAAGCGCGCGGCCTCGTGCGGCGTGTAGCCCTGGTTGGCGTCGGCGCACAGGACGAATTCCTCACCGGCTGCGCGGCGCGCCTCGCGCAGGCGCGCGGCGTCCTCCTCGGGCGCGCGGCCCCCGACCTTGAACTTCATGCCTGCCATGCCGCGCTCGCGCAGGTCCGCGATCTCGTCGGCGATCTCGACGCCGGCGTCGTAGTAGCCGCCGATCGAGATCATCGGCACGACGTTGCGGTACCCGCCCCACAGGCGCCACAGCGGCTCGCCGAGCAGCTTGCCGACGGCGTCCCAGATCGCAGCGTCGACGCCGGCGGCGGCGACGAGCCCGAGGCGGCGGTCGCGCAGGATGTCGTAGGCGGCCGGGCGCATCTGCCGCCACGAGCGCTCGATCGCGAACACGTCGCAGCCGATCACGGCGGGGGCGATCTCCTCGTGGACGATGCGGTCGATCTCCGCCAGCCCGGCGTCCTCGTCGCCGGCGTACGCCTCGCCGACGACCCCGGCGTCGGTCGCGATCCGCGTCACGATCGTCGAGCGGTGCGTCATCTGGTACTGGCTGCCGCGGTACGTCCGCGCAAGCGGCACGCGAATCGCGGTGGTGTCGATGGAGGTGATCGTGGCGCTTCTCACAAGATCCTTTGTTGAGTAGATCGTTTCCAGGCCGAAGCAACCAGCTCTCGCAAGCACCGTCAACGGATCGATCAGACCGTGATGAAACGTCGAGCGGAGCGAGCGTCACCAGCCGCCGGCGTCGGGCACGAGCAGGACGGCGACGGGCGCGTCGCGCAGGACGCGGCGCGTCACGGCGCCGTGGGCTCGGCGCCGACGACCGCGCTGGCCGCCCATGACGATCACGTCGTGCGCGCCCTCACGCGCGACGCGCACGATCTCGCGCGCCGCATCCCCGAACGCAACCCCGGTGACGAGGCCGACGTCGGGCGGAACCGTCGCGACGGTCGCGCGCAGGGCCGCGACGTACGACGCGGTCAGATCCGGTGGCGACGGAACCCCGACGACGCCCAGGCAGCGCTTGCGCGGCGCCACTGTCAAGAGCGTGATCCGTGCGTGTGCGCCGCGTGCGAGCGCGACGGCGTGCCCGACCGCCGCGCCTGCCGCCCGCGAGCCGTCGACCGCCACCAGGATCTGCCGGTACGTCGGCGCCCAATCTGCAAGCGGCGTCACGAGGGCACGCTACTCACGAAGAACGGTCGTGCCTGCTACGACATCAGATGATGAGAGCGACGGTTCGGCAGATGCGTGCCGCGCCTGCTCGCCTACTAGGTTCTCGCCATGCAGTACACGACACTCGGCCGCACCGGCCTCACCGTCAGCCGCCTCTGCCTCGGGACGATGAACTTCGGCCTCGTGACCGAGGAGACGGACGCCCATGCGATCATGGACGCCGCGCTCGAGCGCGGCGTGACCTTCTTCGACACCGCGAACGTCTACGGCCCGCAGGGCGGCAGAGGACGCACCGAGGAGATCGTCGGCCGCTGGCTCGCTCAGGGCGGCGAGCGCCGCGAGCGGATCGTGCTCGCGACGAAGGTCTACTCGCCGATGGGCGACGGCCCGAACGACCGCGGCCTCTCGGCGCTCCACGTCCGCCGCGGTCTCGACGCGAGCCTCAGACGACTCGGGACCGACTACGTCGACCTCCTGCAGTTCCACCACGTCGATCGCAGCACTCCGTGGGAGGAGACCTGGCAGGCCATCGAGGTCGCGATCGCCCAAGGCAAGATCCTCTACGTGGGCTCCAGCAACTTCGCCGGCTGGCACATCGCCCGGGCGCAGGAAGCCGCGGCGCAGCGCAGCCTGCTCGGGCTCGTCAGCGAGCAGTCGATCTACAACCTGCTGCTGCGCGAGCTGGAGCTCGAGGTGATCCCGGCCGCGCAGCACTACGGCCTCGCGCTCCTGCCTTGGTCCCCGCTCCATGGCGGCTTGCTCGGGGGGGTCCTGCGCGACGAGCAAGCCGGCACGCGCCGGCTCGCGGGCCGTGCCGCAGACGCCGTCGAGCGTCACCGCCCGCAGATCGAGCGCTACGAGTCGCTGGCCGAGGAACTGGGAAGAGCGCCGGGCGAGGTCGCGCTCGCCTGGCTACTGCACCGGCCGGCGGTCACGGCGCCGATCGTCGGACCGCGCACGCTCGAGCAGCTCGACTCGGCGCTCGCCGCGATCGACCTGGCACTCGACGAAGCGACGCTCGCACGCCTCGACGACATCTTCCCCGGACACAAGCCCGCGCCAGAGGACTACGCCTGGTAGCCCGCGCACGGCCTCCGGAGCCGGCACGGGCGAGGCGTGCGCGTCTCGTGAAGGCCGGATGCCGTCAGAGGTGACTGGAGCGGGCAGACTCTCACCGTAGACGGTAGACGTCAGCTCGATGCGCGACTGCGATCACCAGGACAATCCGCGTCTCGTCGTCGATGCGGTAGACGATCCGGTACGGCCCACGCCGAGCGGACCAGTGGCCCTCCAGCTCAAAGCGCAGCGGCTTGCCAAGGCGGCGCGGATCCTCCGCGATCGCTCCGAGTGTCTCGATGACAGCTGCGGCGACGGAGATCGGCAGGCGGTCGAGCTGACGGCGTGCGGGCGCCGTCAGCTGCACGTCCCATGGCCGCTCGCTCACGTTGCGGCGTCGCGCCGGCGGGCCTGGAGCTGCGCCTGGATCTCGGCGAGTGAGGTGGTCGGCTCGCCTGCCGCAAGCGATCGCTCGCTCTCGCGGATCTGCTCCATCGCGGCCGGGTCCGACAAGATTGTCAGCGTCTCCTCGAGGCTTTCGAGGTCCTCCGGGCTGATCAGCACCGCGGCCGGCTTGCCGTTGCGCGTCACGACCACGCGGTCGTGCTGATCCTCGACGCGGTCGACAAGCTCGGAAAGATGCGCCTTGACGGAGGAGAGCGGAAGCGTCTCTGACATGACCAATATCCTAGTCACGCATCAGGTACTCCGCAAGCCGGCTTCCGTGTACCTGGTGTGTGTACCGCAGATCGTGAGCTCCTGTCCCTTCAGGTTCCCTCGAATCACCGTAATCGCCCGTTCCACGGCATATGAGGGCACAGCAGAGCACCAGCCGCAGGCTCTTTGGAGCCGGCTATCCGGGTTCGAGTCCCGGCCCCCCAGCTCCGACGCCGACTACCGCGGACCGCACTCGTCGCGACACGCCTCGCGACGGCCGCCGTCGTCGTGCCGGAGACGCTCGACCGGTGACAGTCGAGCCCTCAACCGGCCGCCGGGTTCCCGTACCGTATGCGCGATGGAGCGGAGCCCTGATGCCCAGCACGACGGCGAGACGCTGGGAGAGCAGCTGTCCGCCACGGTCGCCTCCGCCGCGGGGCCGTACGGCTACACGATCAGCCTCGGCGGCTCGTTCGCGATGTCCAACGGGCAGCTCGGCGCCCCCGATCTCGGTCAGGCGCTGCTGTTCATGGTCGGAGGGGTCGCCGCCTTCGTCGCACTCGAGCTGATCGCGACGCGTTCGCTGGCACCGCGCGCGGCGCCGGCGGACGCGCCGCGGACCGTGTGGGACAACGCCCACGTCGCGTCCGCCGGCACGGCGCTCTGCGCGGTGTGGGGCGTAATTCACCTCTTTGTCGGTGGGATCGCCTGGCTGCTGGCCGGCTTCGCGGCGACGGCGGCGTACTTCGGCGTGACGGCGCTCCAGCGGATCGCGATCCGGCGCCTTCGGCGCTGCTGAGGACGAGCGGGGCGGCGCTCGCAAGAGTGCCCACCCACGCCACGAACGACGACGGCGCGGATCGCGCTCACATCTTCAGGTCACGCCCACGGGTCGACGAGGACCTTGCCGCTGACGTCGCCCGCGGCGAGCGGCTCGAGGCCCTCCGCGACGACGGCGTCGAATCCGACCACGCGATCGACCGCGTCGGCAGACAGGCGGCGGATGGCGAGCAGGGTCAAGGCTTCAGGCAGGTCGACCGCGCAGACGTGCGCGTTGCTGGTCACGACGTCGACCTCCCGCAGCACGAGGTCGGCGAGGTCGATCGCGCGCGGCTCTCGCTGCAGGCCGACGAGCACGACCCGTCCACCGGTTCGCACGAGTCGCTGGGCCAATGCCGGCGATGGCGCGGCGCCCGAGGCCTCAAGCGCGACGTCGACCGGGCCGCCGAGGTCGGTGACCCGCTCCACGACGTCCTCCGCAGAGGCGTCGACGGTGTGCGCCGCTCCCTGGCGTGCGGCGGCGGCGAGCTTCTCCGGGTCGACGTCGACCGCGATCACGCGCGCCCCGCGGGCGAGCAGACCCGCGAGCAGGAAGAAGCCGATCCCGCCGACGCCGATCAGCAGCGCGAGCTCGTCGCGCTGGACGTTCGCGCGACGCACCGCGTGCAGCGCGACGGCGAGCGGCTGCGCGATCGCGGCGGCGTCGTCGGAGCACTCGTCCGGCACGGGCGCGCACATCGCCGCCGGGACGTTGATGCGCTCGGTCATGCCGCCATCCGCGTTGATCCCGAGCGTGTAGTAGCTCGTGCACAGGTTCGGCCGGCCCGCGCGACAGAGCGCGCATCTCCCGCACCAGACGCCCGCTCCCGGGACGACGCGCTGGCCGACGGTGAGGTGCTCGACCGCCGCGCCGACGGCCTCGACCTCGCCGACGAACTCGTGGCCGATGATGGTGGGCCCGCGATGGCCGCTGCCGGGGTGCGGATGGTTCAGCGGCAGCAGCGTCGGGCCGTGCGCGTACTCGGCGGCGTCCGTGCCGCACAGCGCCGCGCGAACGACCCGCAGGCGGACCTGCCCGTCACCGAGCGGCCCGGGCTCGGGCACGTCCTCGACGCGGACGTCGCGGCGACCGTGGTAGACGACGGCCCTCATGACACCGCGAGCGCCAGCGGCTGCTCGAGCAGGTCCTTGACGCGTGCCAGGAACTGCGCGCCGTCGGCGCCGTAGAGGATCCGGTGGTCGCAGATCAGCGAGAGCTCCATCTGCTCGCGCGCGACGACCTGGCCGCCGTCGTCCACGGCCGGGCGCAGGCTGAGCTTGCCCACGGCCAGGATCGCCGCCTGGGGCGGGTTGATGATCGCCGTGAAGCGCTCGATCCCGTACATGCCGAGGTTCGACACGGTGAACGTCGCGCCGGCGAGCTCCGGCGGCGTCACGCTCTTCTCCCGCACCTTCTGCGCCAGCGCGCGCACGTCGCGAGAGATCTGACCGAGCGACTTGCGATCGGCGTCGAAGACGGTGGGCACGACCAGCGCGTCGGGCGCCGCCACCGCCACGCCGACGTTGACGCGTTCGTAGAGCTCGAAGCGCCCGTCGCGGTACGCGCCGTTCACGCGCGGGTGCTCGCGCAGCGCGATCGCCGCCGCCTTGACGACCATGTCGTTGAACGACGGGACCGGATCGGCGACCTCTTTCAGCCGCGCGCGCAGCTCGACCGCGAGCGTCATGTCGACCGTGAGCGAGAGCGCGATGTCCGGGGCGGTCGCCTTCGACTCCGCCATCCGCCGCGCGACGAGCGTCTGCAGCCGCGTCGGCTCCTCCACGGTCGTCTCGCCGCGCGCTCCGGCGGGCTGCGTCGGCTCGCCGTGCGCCGCCTCGGCCGCAGGCGCCTGCGCGTCGCTCGCAGACCGCGCGGCCGCTTGGACGTCGAGCTTGACGATGCGGCCGCCGGGACCGGAGCCCTGCAGCTGTCGCAGCTCGACGCCGAGCTCGCGCGCCATGCGCCGCGCCACGGGCGAGGCCTTCACCCGCTGACCGTCGCGGCGAGCGGCCGGCTCGACGCTGCGGGCGGGTGGTTCGACGCGGGCGGCGGCGCGCTGCGGCGCCGGCGCCACCGGCTCCGGCTGCTCGCCGTCGCCGCCGACCCGCGCGATGACCGCGCCGATCGCGGCCGAGTCGCCCGCGGGCACCACGATCTCGAGGAGCATCCCGTCGGCGTCGGCCTCGTGGACGACCGTCGCCTTGTCGGTCTCGACCTCGACCAGGGGGGTGCCGCGCGTGACCTCGGCGCCTTCGGCGACGAGCCAGGCCACGATCGTGGCCTCGGTCATCGAGTCCGACAGACGGGGCATCGTCACCTCGACCATCAGACGCTCCAGCCGCGGTCGATATCCGCAAGCCGCCGCACGCTACGCCCGGATTCCGGCACGTTCGAGAACCGCCGCGACGATCCGCTCGACGCCTGGGAGGAACGCGTCCTCCAGCGGCGGCGTGTACGGGATCGGATGCTCGTCGGTCGCGAGCACCCACGCGTCGTCGAGGGCGTCCAGCGCGTGCTCTGACACGGCGCCGAGCACGCCGCGCGCCCAGCCCCCGAGGGCGGGCCCCTCCTCGACGAGCAGCAGCCGGTTCGTGCGCTCCACGGATGTCACGATCGTGTCGAGGTCGAGCGGGCGCAGGCCGCGCAGGTCGATCACCTCGGCGCTGACGTCGTGCTCGGCGAGCCGCTCGGCAGCCGCGAGCGCGTCGTGGACGCCCTTCAGCCAGCTGACGACCGTCACGTCGTCGCCTTGACGGACGACGTTGGCCTGGCCCAGCCGTGCCGGCTCCCAGTCGGGCTGCTCGTGCTTGATCGAGTACAGCCGCTTGTGCTCCAGGAAGACCACCGGATTGTCGTCCTGGATGGCCGCCACCAGCAGGTCGCGCGCGTCATGCGGAAACGCCGGCCCGACGATCTTGATCCCCGGCACGCTCCACATCCAGGTCGCCGGGTTCTGCGAGTGGATCGCGCCGAAGCGCCCGCCCGCGCCGACCGCGGAGCGGACGACGATCGGCGCCGCCTGCCGCTCGTTCGACAGGTACCACGTCTTCGCCGCCTGGTTGACGATGCTGTCCATCGCCAGCGGCATGAAGTCGCCGAACATGATCTCGATGACCGGGCGCAGCCCCGTGACCGCAGCGCCGAAGGCGCCGCCGGTGAGGGCGAGCTCGGAGATCGGCGTGTCGATGACGCGGTCCGCGCCGAACGTCTCGAGCAGGCCGGGCGTCGCCTTGAACACGCCGCCGGCGGCGGCGACGTCCTCGCCCCACAGCACGACGTTCTCGTCGCGCGCCATCTCCTCCTCGATCGCCTGGCGGATCGCCTCGCGGAACTCGAGCGTGCTCATGCGAAGATCCTCACCTCGTCGGCCTCCGGGTCGGGGTACGGCGCGGCGAGCGCGGCCTCGAACGCGGCCGCGATGCGCGCCTGCTGCACGCCCTCGACGCGCTCGGCGTCCTCGCCGAAGCCCGCCGCGTCGAGCCGCTCGCGCAGGCGCGGGATCGGATCGAGCGCCTTCCAGTGCTCGACCTCCTCCGCAGGCCGGTAGGCGCCCGGGTCCGAGCGCGAGTGGCCGAGGTGCCGGTACGTCGCGCACTCGAGGAAGCACGGGCCCTGCCCGGAGCGGGCGTGATCGACCGCCTGCCGCGCCGCCTCGCGCACCACCTCGACGTCGTTGCCGTCGACCTTCTCGGTGGGGATCCCGTACCCCGCGACGCGTCCGGCGAGATCGCCGGCGGTCACCTGCTCCATCGGCGTGTACTCCCCGTAGCGGTTGTTCTCGCAGACGAAGACGACCGGCAGCCGCAGCACCTGCGCGAAGTTGAGGCACTCGTGCATGTACGCCTGGTTCGTCGCGCCGTCGCCGAAGAACGCCACGGCGACGCCCTCCTCGCGCCGCACGGACATCGCCGCGCCGGTCGCCGCGGCGATGCTGCCGCCGACGATCCCGAAGCAGCCGATCAGCCCCACGTCCGGGTCGATCACGTTCATCGAACCGGCGCGGCCGCCGCACGTCCCGGTCGCGCGCCCGAGCAGCTCCGCGGCGAGCCCTTCGACGCCGACCCCCTTCGCCAGCGCCGCACCGTGCCCGCGGTAGGTGGCGGCAACCTTGTCGGTCGCGCGCAGCGCCGAGCACACGCCGACGGAGACGGCCTCCTGGCCGATGTAGAGATGCACCGTGCCGTGCACCTCCCCCTTGAGGAACTGACGCTGGAGCTCCTCCTCGAACAGGCGGATCTCGAGCATCGACCCGTACGCGGCGAGTTGCTCGGCGCTGGCCTTTGCCCGCGTGGGCGTCTTCGCGGTCATGTCGCAGGGGTCTCCGTGAGCCTGGGTTGAACGGATTCGTGGTCGAGCAGCCAGCTGACGACCTCGGTGTGATCGGCCTCCCGGTCGTAGGCGCGCTGCGCCTCCCGGCAGACATCGAGCGCGCGCTGCAGGACGTCGGCGTCCGCGTGCTGGCCGGTCGCCAGCTCGCAGGCGATCCCCATGTCCTTGATCATCAGCCCCAAGCTGAAGCCGGAGTCGAACCGGCGCGGCAGCACGTGCTCGGGGAGCTTGCGCTCCGTCGCGACGTTGCGCCCCGTCGACGCGTTGATGACCTCGACGAACACGGCCGGATCGATCCCGAAGCGCACCGCGACGCCCAGCGCCTCGCCGGCGGCTACCAGCCCGGCCGCCGCGACCGCGTTGTTGAGCGCCTTCATCGCGTGGCCGCTGCCCAACGACCCGGTGCGGTGAATGCTTCTGCCGACGGCGTTCAGGTAGGGCATCGCGGCAGCCACCGCCGCGTCGTCGCCGCCGACCATGATCGTGACCGCCCCGATCCACGCGCGTCTCACTCCGCCGGAGAGCGGTGCGTCGATGAGCTGCGCACCTCGATCGCGCAGGCGGCGGCCGAGCGCGTGCGTGTCGGCTGGCGCCGACGAACTCATGTCGATCCACAGCGTCCCGGGTTGCAGCGCGTCACCCAGCGCATCGAAGACCTCCGCCACGTGCGCGCCCGTCGGCAGCACCGTGACGATCGTCGGGGCTGCGGCGACGTCGGCGACCTCGCGGACCGCCTCGAGGTCGTTCTCGCGCGCGATCGCCGCCGTCACGTCCGGCCGCACGTCGAAGGCGAGGACGCGCATGCCCGCGGCCCGCAGCCGCGCGGCGACGGGCGCACCCATCTGCCCGAGGCCGACGACGGCGACGCTGCGCTCAGCCGTCGCCATCTTCGAACTCGTCGAGGACCTTGCTCGCGATCCGAAAGCTGTCCACCCCCGCGGGGACGCCGCAGTAGATCACCGTCTGCAGCAGCACCTCTCTGATCTCGTCGCGAGTGCAGCCGTTGCGAAGCGCGCCGGCCACGTGGAGCGCGACCTCGTGCGGACGGTTCAGCGCGGTGAGCATCGCCAGGTTGATGAGGCTCCGCGTGCGCCGGTCGAGTCCGTCGCGCGTCCAGATCGCGCCCCAGCAGTACTCGGTGACGAGGCTCTGCAGCTCGCTGTTGAAGTCGGTCGCGCGCGCGAGCGACCCGTCGACGTAGTCGCTGCCGAGCACCTCCCGCCGGACCTCGAGGCCTGCCTCGTAGCGGTCATCACTCACTGGGTCGTTCCTCTCTTGAGGCATGCGGCGACCTGCGTGAGATCGCGATCGCCGAGGCCGTCGTCGGTGGCTTGCGCGTAGAGCTCGCGGGCTGCCTCGGTCTGGGGCAGCGTCACGCCGGCGGACGCCGCCGCGTCGGCGGCCAGCCCGAGGTCCTTCAGCACGTCGCGGCACGAGAACGTCAGCTGCGCGTCGTCGGGCTGCAGGAACGCCTCGCGCTTGTAGGAGACGTAGGGCGAGGCGACCGCGCTGTCGGCGATCACCTCGTAGGCCGCTGCGGGCTCGATCCCGCCGGCCTCCGCGAGCGCCAGCGTCTCCGCGATCGCGACGTTGGTGACGGCGAGCATCGTGTTCAGCGCCACCTTCATCGCCGCGCCGCTGCCAGGCCCCCCGAGGTGGTGGACCGCGCGCGTCATCGGCGCGAGCACCTGCCGCAGGCGCGGGATGTCCTGCTCCTCGGCCCCGACCATCGCGGTGAGCTCGCCGCGCTCGGCGAGCGGCGTCGCGCCCGAGACCGGCGCGTCGGCGAACGCCACGCCCCGCTCGGCGCAGCGCGCGTGCAGCCGGCGCGCCGCCTCGGCGCCGATGGTGCTCATCTCGACGACGAGCGCGCCCGGACGCAGCTGCTCGAGCGCGGCGCCGATCACCTCCTCGGCGGCGCGCGCGTCGGTCAGGATCGTGACGAGCACGTCGGCCTCGCGCGCGAGCTCGGCCAGCGAGCCGGCGACGGCCGCCCCGGCGTCTCGCAGCGGGGCGGTCTTCGCGGCGGTGCGGTTGAACACGGTGACCGACGCGCCGGCGCGATGCAGGTTCAGGGCCATCGGCGTGCCCATGCGACCGAGGCCGACAAAGCCGATCTGCTGGTCCGAGCCGCTCATGAGCCGATCACGAACGGGTCGCGCGACTGGCCGGAGAGCTCGACCCAGACCGTCTTGTTCTCGAGGTACTGCTCGACGGCCTTGACCCCGCTCTCGCGTCCGATCCCGCTCTGCTTCATGCCGCCGAACGGCGCGTACGGCGCCACGCTCCGGTAGGTGTTGACCCACACCGTCCCGGCCTTCAGGCGGCGCGCCAGACGGTGAGCCGCGCGCACGTCGGCAGTCCATACGCCTGCGGCGAGCGCATACGGCGAGTCGTTGGCGAGACGCACCGCCTCGTCCTCGTCGGCGACCGGGGTCACCGCGAGGACCGGGCCGAACACCTCGGTGCGGCTGATCTCCATGTCGGGCGTGACGCCCGTCAGCACCGTCGGCTCCACGAACAGGCCGCCCTGCGCGGGCTGCCCGCCCCCGGCGGCGACGACGACGCCCTCGGCGCGCGCGCCCTCCAGCAGCGACAACACCGTCTCGAGCTGGTCGCGGGTGCCGAGCGGGCCCATCTCCGTCGCCGCGTCGAGCGGGTCGCCGAGCCGGACCGTGCGCGCCCGCGCGACGATCCGCTCCACGAGCGCGTCGTGGACGTCCTCGTGGACGAGCAGCCGCGAGCCCGCGATGCACGTCTGGCCGGAGGCGGCGAAGACGCCGGCGATCACGCCGTTGGCGACGGCGTCGAGGTCTGCGTCCGGCAGCACGACCTGCGCGGACTTGCCGCCGAGCTCGAGCGTCACGCGCGCGACGTGCTCCAGCGCCGACTTCGCCACGGCGATGCCGACCTCCGTCGAGCCGGTGAAGGCGACCTTGTCGACGCCCGGGTGCTCGGCCAGCGCCTGCCCGACCATGCGCCCCTGGCCGGGGAGCACGCTCAGCACGCCGGCCGGGAAGCCGGCCTCCTCGACGAGCTGGGCGAGCGCGAGCGCGCTCACGGGCGTGTGCACGGACGGCTTGACGATCACGGGGCAGCCGGCGGCCAGCGCGGGGGCGAGCTTCCACATCAGCAGCTGCAGCGGCGAGTTCCACGGGACGATCGCCGCGACCACGCCGACCGGCTCCGGGCGCGTGAAGATGAACACGTCGTCGCGGTCCGGCGCAGGCGTCGTGCCCTGCAGCGTCTCCGCGACCCCCGCGAAGAAGCGCAGCCAGTCGGGCAGCGCCGCGACCTGCGCCCGCGTCTCGCGCAGGAGCTTGCCGTTGTCGCGGCTCTCCAGCTCGGCGAGGCGGTCGGCGTCGCGGGCGATCAACTCGGCGAGCCGCAGCATCAGGCGCGCCCGCTGCTGGGTGCCGAGGGCCCCCCACTCGCCGGCCAGCGCGGCCTGCGCCGACGCGACGGCCTCGTCGACGTCGCGCACGCCGGCGTTCGGGACGACCGCCCATGCCTCGCCGGTGAACGGGTCCACCGACTCGTACGTGCGGTCGTCCTCGGCGGCGCGCCAGCGGCCGCCGGCGAACAGCTCCCACCGGGCGACGTCCCGGCTGCGTTGCGGCGCCGCGGCGCTCACACCTGCTCCGCGACGCGGCCGTCGACGAAGTCGGCGCCGGTGACGTAGAACTTGCCCGCCACGAGCAGCTCGTCCGCGGGGAAGCGCGTGATGATCTTCGCGCCCTCGGCGGTGACCACCACCTCCTCCTCGATGCGCGCCGCGCCGACGCCGTCGGACGCCGCGCAGTAGGTCTCGAGCGCGAACACCATCCCCTCCTCGATCACCACCGGGTGCTCGAACGAGTGCAGCCGCGAGATCATCGGCGACTCGTAGCCGCTGATGCCGATGCCGTGGCCGAACTGCAGTCCGAAGCACTCCTCCTCGTTCTCGAAGCCGAGCTCCTGGGCCGACGGCCACACCGCCGCGATCTGATCGGTCGTGACGCCGGGCCGGACGAGGTCGATCGCGTTGTCGAGCCACTCGCGGCACTGGCGGTAGGCGGCGATCTGCGCGCGCGTCGCACTGCCGACCGCGAACGTGCGGTAGTAGCACGTGCGATAGCCCATGAATGCGTGGATGATGTCGAAGAACGCCTGGTCCCCGGGGCGCAGCAGGCGGTCGGAGAACACGTGCGGGTGCGGGTTGCAGCGCTCGCCGGAGACGGCGTTGATCGCCTCGACGTGCTCCGAGCCCAGCTCGAACAGCACCTTCATCGCGTGCGCGACGATCTCGCTCTCGCGGATCCCCGGCCGCAGCATCCGGTAGATCTCCTCGTAGGCGGCGTCGACCAGCGCGGCGGCGTGGTCGAGCAGCGCGATCTCGTCCTCGGTCTTCGTCTTGCGGGCGCCGAGCACGACCGGCTGGGCGTCGACGGTTCTGAGGCCCTTGCGATGGAGCGCCTCGAGCGACCCCATGTCGGGGATGTCGACGCCGATCGGGTCGTTGTGCAGCCCGCGCTCGCGCAGCTCGTCGTAGATGCGCGAGGCGAACAGGTCCGGCACGCCGGTCTCGCGCGTGAACGACCCGCGCATCGGCGGCACGCCGGCGCGCCAGTTCTCCTCTGGCAGCCACGGCGCGTACAGCCGGTGGTTCTTCGCGGCCGACCCGAAGTCCCAGAGGATCGGCTGCCCGCCGCGCGGGACGAGCGCGAAGCGCACGCTCTTGTCGCGCGCCCAGTCGCCGATGTGCGTGCTCGTGACGTAGCGGATGCTGTTCGGGTCGAACAGCAGCAGCGACCCGAGCTCGGAGGCCTCGAGCGCCTCGCCGATCTTCTGCATCCGGTCCCGCCGGAGCTGGTCGAAGTTGACGCGCTGCTCCCAGTCGACCGCCATGGTCGCGCCTGGTGATGCGATCGGCATCCGCCTGTGCCTCCCGTTCGTTTGCTCGCCGATGTGGCGTACGCCTACAGTAAACGATTTGCCCCGCAGATGTCAAGTGTAGATGCACGACTGTGCAGAGTCGACGCGCTCGGGCTGAGGGGGCAGCGGAGGAAGGGATGCAGTATGCCGAGCGCCGTGATGTGACGCTCGATGACTGTCGATTGGTGTTGCACATGTCCCTCGTCGGTTGATACGTTCGGCCGCCGCGGGCAGGCGCCCGCGGCAGACACGGAACTGGAGGCTTCATGGCCGACTACAAGCTGCTGGTCCTCGAGCGTGCCGTCCCGGGTCGCGAGGCGGAGCTCGACCGGTGGTTGGACGTTCACCTCAGAGAGCTGGTCCGGGAGGCCCCACCGTTGATGTCGGCGCAGCGGTTTCGCAGCGTCGACGCGGCCACCGGCGATCGCCCCCCGCATTCGGAGCTCGTGGTCTGCGACTGGCGGGCCGACGATCTCGCCGACTCGTGGGCGCGCCACCTGGACGCCCTGAACGCGGGCGTCGCGGCGGGGACCTACACGCCCATCTCGGACGCGCTCGATCGCACGACGTCGCTGCACTGGCTGTTCCAGGCCGTGGGGCCGCGCCTGCAGAAGTGAGCTGTGATCCGGTGGAGCCGGGGGAGCCGCTACGTGCGGCTTCCCCCGCTGGTCTTCGCCCGATCGAGTCCGGCGGCGAAGACGAGGACGCAGCCGCTGATGATCGATCCGGTCGCCGTCGGCGCGTTCACGATCGTCAAGCCGTTCTGCAGGATCACGAGGAACAGCACGCCGAGGACGCCGCCGTGGATGGAGCCACGCCCGCCGTTGAACGCGACGCCGCCGAGCAGCACCGCGGTGAGGACGGTGAGCTCGAAGCCGACGCCGAGGCTGCCCGAGGGGGCGCTGTCGAGCTGCGCCGCGAACATGACCCCCGCCAGGCCGGCCGCGGCGCCGGTGGCGACGAAGACGATGAAGACCGCGCGATGCGAGCGGATCCCCGACAGGTAGGCGGCTTCCTCGTTGTTGCCGATCGCGAAGATGTGCCGCCCGAACGGCGTCATCGCGAGGACGACCGTCCCCACGGCGACGACCAGCGCGGCGACCCACACGAGCCACGGGACGCCGATCAGGTTCGTGGTGCCGAACGCGTCGAATCCCTCGCCGAACCCGAAGACCGGGTTCGGCGCGATCGCGAGCGTGACGCCGCGAACCGCGGTGAGCATGCCGAGCGTGACGATGATCGGCGAGAGCCGCAGGGTGGTGCACAGCACGCCGTTGACGGTGCCGACGAGCGCTCCGGCGCCGACGCCGATCAGCGACGCGGGCAGCGGGGCGACGTGGTGCTGGGTCATGAGGACGCCTGTCAAGACCGCCCCCAGGGCCACCGTCGACCCGATCGACAGGTCCACCTTGCCCGCGATCAGCAGGAAGGTGATCGGGACGGCGACGACGATCGTGGTCGCGCTGGTCCGCAGGATGTCGATGAAGTTGCCGGTCGTGAGGAAGTTCGACCCCGCGACGCCGAAGTAGCAGATCAGCGCGACGATCCCGAACAGCAGCGCGTTGCTCATCAGCAGGCGCTTGACGTCGACGCGGCGCGCGGCGCGCGTGTCGAGGGCCGCGGCCCACTTCGGCGTCGGACCGCCGGGCGATTCGATCAGCGGCTGTTGGTCTGCGGTCACCGGATGGCCTCCTCGGGCGGGTGCGGACGGTCTGTGCTGCCGTGGGCCAGCGCGAGGAGCTGCCCGTCGGTGAAGTTGCCTCGCTCGAGCTCGCCGACCACGCGGCCATGGCTCAGGACGAGCGCCCGGTCGGCCAGGGCATGCAGCTCGTCGGGATCCGAGGAGGTGAAGAGGATCGCGTACTCGCCGCGTTCGGCGATCTCGCGCAGCAGGGCGTAGATGTCGCCGCGCGCGCCGACGTCGATGCCCTGCGTCGGCTCGTCGAGCAGCAGCAGCTCCACCCGGCTCGACGCGGTGAGCCAGCGTCCCAGCGCGAGCTTCTGCTGGTTGCCGCCCGAGAACGTCTCGGCGTCCGCGGCGGCGATCGGCGGATGGACCTTCAGTCGTTCGGCGGTGGCGCGGAACTCGCGCGCCTCGCTGCCCCGGCGCCGCAGGCCGAATCGCGTCAGCCGCCGCATGTGCGGGGCCAGGACGTTCTCGAGCGCCGTCAGCCGCGAGAACATGCTCTGACGCAGCCGGTCGCCGGGCACCAGCGCGATGCCTTCGCGCAGCGCGTCGAGCGGGCCCTTGGGGCGATAGCGCGCGCCGTGCAGCCGCGCCTCGCCGCCGGTCTGCGTCGAGACGCCGAAGAGGCCCTCCAGCAGCTCGGTCCGCCCCGACCCGAGCAGACCGAACAGACCGAGGATCTCGCCCTTGCGAAGCGTGAGATCGATCGGACCGACCCCGGGGGCCTCGTACGCGTCCAGCTCGAGCACGACGTCGCCGCCGGCCCTGCGCCGATCGCTCGCGGCGTCCGTGCGCGAGGACGGCGAGATCGCCGCCACGACCTTCGACACGTCGAGCTGCTCGACGCGCTCAGCCAGGGCGACGCGGCCGTCGCGCAGCACGGTGACGCGGTCCGCGATCGCGAACACCTCGTTCAACAGGTGGGTCACGTAGAGGATCGCCATCCCGGAGTCGCGCAGGCGCTGGAGATAGCGACCGAGCTGCTGCGCCTCGCGATGTCCGATCGCCGCCGTCGGCTCGTCGAGCACGAGCACGCTGGGGCGTCGGCGCAGCGCCTTCGCGATCTCGACGAGCTGGCGCTCGCCGACGCTGAGCGACCGCACGAGCCGGTCGGGATCGATCGGATGGCCGATCTCGTCCAGCAGCCGCGCGGCCGCTTCGCGCTGCGGCCGGCGCCGCAGGAACGCCCCGCGCCGCAGCTCGCTGCCGAGGAAGATGTTGTCGGCCACGCTCAGCTCCGGCGTCAGGCTGAAGTGCTGGTAGATCACCGCGACGCCGGCGTCGATGGCACCCCGCGGCGTGAGCCCGCGGTGCTCGGCGCCGGCCACGCTGAGCGTCCCCCGGTCAGGACGCGTCTTGCCGCTGATGCACCCGATCAGCGTCGACTTGCCCGACCCGTTGGGCCCGAGCAGGGCGTGGATCTCGCCGCTTCGCAGCTCGAGATCCACGCCCGACAGGACATCCCGACCCGAGTAGGCCTTGCCTATGCCCGCGACGACCATGCCTGTCGACATGAACAGCTCAGCCCCCGTTGGCCTTGAGCAGCGCCGGGAGTCTCGGGTCGCCGTGCTCGACGAGGATCGTGCCGACCATCTTGTTGACCTGGTGGCCGTCTCTGGGCAGCCCGTCCTTGATCAGCTGCGCGCTGAGGTCGACGATCGCCTTCGCCATCACCTCGTGGTCGACCGCGGCCGTCGCCTTGAACGCGCCGCCCTCGCTGATGGCGTTCAACGCCTCCGGCGTTCCGTCGTACCCGGAGATCCAGGACTTCGCGGGGTCCTTGCCCGCCAGTCTGAACGCGCGCGCCGCGCCGAGCGCGCTGTCGTCGGACTGGCCGATGACGACGGAGATCCCCGGATGCGCCTTGAGCGCCGTCTGCGTCACCGTGAAGCCGTCCTCCTGGGTGTTGGCGTCCTGGGAGGCGACGATCGTGGCTCTGGTCTGCTCCTTGATCATCTGCGTGGGGATCTCCCAGCGCGCCGCGATCGGCGGGTTCAGCTTGAAGGTGTGGACCAGCACCTCCGCGGTCGGGTCGTTCTCGTTGATCCACTTGACCGCGGCTTCGCCGATCTGCCGGCCCGAGTCTGCGGGGTCGAACAGGGCGCCGCCGTTGGTTCCCGGAACCGAGAAGATGACCGACGTGTAGGCGATGCCCTTGGCCTCGGCCTTCTCCATCACCGGGCGGAGCGCGGTGGGGTCGGGGGCAAGCACCGACATCGCGCCGACGCCCTGCGTGATCCACGAGTTGAGCGTGCTGAGCTGGTTCTGCACGTTGCCGCCCGTGGTGTGGTCGATCAGCATCGTGTAACCCAGGGATTCCCCGTAGGCCTGCACGCGACGCTGGATGTCCGCCGACGTCGAGTTCTCGGAGAACGGCGCGCTGTAGCCGATCCGGATCTCCTTGCCGCCGCCCTTGCCGCCTCCTCCGGAGCTCGAGCCGCAGGCGGCGAGCAACGCGCTCGTCCCGCCGAGTGCGGCGGCGCCGGTCACCCCGCGCACGATGAATCCGCGCCGTGACACCACCGAGTCTGCTGGCACCTTGGTCATTCCTCTTCCTCTCCTCCTACGCCATGCTTCAGGGGCGCTGCACACCTCGGCTGGCCCGCTCGGACGGCCCCCTGACATTCCGACCGTAACAGTGTCAGTGCACGCTCTGTGTGGTACTATCGCACAGGCTGAAGTTGCGCGCAAGCTCAATTTTGCTTGCGTATGAGGGAAAAGTGACGCGATCCAAGCGCGCGCAAAACGGCGGCCCTTGAGACACAACCGTCTATCGTTCACTACCGACGCACAGTGAGGTAACGCCTCGGATGAGACATCACATGGTTCGCTACAAGGTCAAGCCGGAGCACGTGGCCGAGAACGAGGAGCTCATCCGAGCGCTGTACGAGGAGCTTCAGAGCACCGCGCCGGCCGGCCTGCACCACGCGAGCTTCCGGCTCGATGACGGCGTCAGCTTCCTCCACCTCGTATCGCTCGTCGACGACGGCCACGACCCGCTCTTGGAGCTGGACGCCTTCAAGCGGTTTCGCGAGCACCTCGACGAGCGGTGCGACGAGATCCGGGTGCACACCGGGCTCGACGAGATCGGCTCGTTCAAGCTGTTCCCGCGCTGAGCCGCCGGCGCCTGGTCAGGCGCGCGCCGGGTCGATGTCGGTGACCTCGCCGTACGCGGCGTAGATCCGATCGATCTCCTCGGGTGCGCGCCGCGGGTCGCCCACGCCGACGGCCGCCTCGTTGAAGAAGGCCGCGAGATCCGTTCCCGGCCGCACCACGGCGATGTAGCGGGCTTCCTCGGATCCGAGGTTGCGGTAGGTGTGCACGGCTCCGGACTCGATGAACGCGGTGGTGGCGGGCGGCCCGCCGATCGCGTCGAGCGACCCGTCGGCACGCTGCACGAAGTAGGTCAGCTCGCCCGCGAGCGTGTAGAAGAGCTCGCTCGAGCGATGCGTATGCAACGTGGGCGGTCCGCCGCCCGGCTGGATCCGCCCCTCGAAGACCATGTAGTCGTCCTCGCCGGGGTACTTGCGGATCACGATCTCGTCGTCGCCGACGAGGAACCACTCGTGCTCGGCGAGACGCCGAGCGGCGCCGCTCACAAGCGGACCCCGTAGCGGGCGCTCAGCTCCTCGACCCATTCGTCGACGAACGCGATGCCCCACTCCTCGGCGATCTCCTCGACAGGACGCTCGCCTGCCGCGATCGCGCGGAAGTAGTGCTCGAACGACCCGGGCGAGGTGATCTCGAGCATCGTCGCGTCCTCGTCGGTCGGGTTCCAGTTGGCGTGAGGCACGCCGCGCGGCCGCACGCAGGCGGCGCCGGCCTCGCCGGCGAACTCGACGTCGCCCACGCGAAAGCCGACCGTCCCCGACAGCACGATCGCGAGCTGGTCCTGCTCGCGATGGACGTGCGGACGGTAGAGCCGGCGCGCGGGGATCACCTGCTCGACGACGCAGTAGGCCCCGCCGACCCAGTCCGCGAGCACGCGGAAGCGCGTCGCGAGGCGGTTGAACATCAGCAGCTCGCCCTCGCCGGGCGCGAGGAAGTGGCCGGCCGGCTCGGTCATGACGGCGACGTCGCGGTCGCGGCGGCGTCGACGAGCAGCCGCGCGTTGTCCGGATGCGGCTCCAGCTCGCCGACCTCGATCCGATGCGCGAGCTCCACGACGCGCTCGTTCGCCGGCGCGCGCCCGCCGAGCCGGCGCTGCTCGCGCACCACCAGGCCGTTGATCTCCTCGACCTCGCAGCGGCGGCCCTTCATCCAGTCCTGCAGCACCGTCGTGCGCGTGTGCGGCAGCGAGTACTCGCCGATCACGGTGTCGAACAGGCGCGCGACGAAGGCCTCGGGGTCACTCGGGTCGAGATCGCTCAGGCCGAAGATGGGGACGAGCCGGTGCCCGGCGGCCACGGCGGTCCGCGCGGCCTCGAGGCACGTGCGCAGCATCGCCTCGCGCATGCCGGGCAGCGCCGCGGCAGCGTGCATCGCCATGCCCAGGATCGCGGCCGGCACCAGCTCGCCGGCGTTGACCACGAGCTTCGTCCACTTCGCCGAGCGGATGTCGGAGACGACCTCGACGGTCCCCGCGTGGCCGAGCACCTCGGCGACCTCCGCGGCGCGCGCGGTCGCCGACGGCGTGAGGCCGCCGAGCGCGAACCAGGAGCTCTCCGGCGGCGAGTGCCGCTCGACGACCCCGGGCTCGAACAGCGCGGCCGCCACCTCGATCACCGCCCCGAGCGCACGCTCGGGGCCCATGATCTCGGCGACGTCGTCGACGGTCATCCCGTTCTGGAGGCCGACGACCAGCCCGTCGGGCTTGACGAGCGGCTTGATCAGCTCGCATGCCCAGCGCGTGTCGTACGCCTTGACGAGGACGAGGACGAGGTCGAAGGGCTCGCGCATCGTCGCTACGTCGCAGAGGTGGAACGCGCGCACGTCGGTCTCCTGGACCGCGTCCGGCAGCTCGACCCGGAGCGGGCCGGCGCGCATCGCCGCGACGTGCTCCGGCCACTGCTCGATGAACGTCGTGTCGTAGCCGGCGCGCGTGAGGTCGGCGCCGATCCCGGCGCCGTTCGCGCCGGTGCCGACGACGGCGATCCGCGGAGCCGCGCTCATGCGCGGGCCGCGTCCTCCTGCTCCGCGCGCGCGGCGGGGCCGACGACGACGTCCACGCGGGTGGGCGGGTCGATCAGGAGCAGCCCCTCGTCGGAGAGCTTGATGTCGCCGAGCGCGCCGCACGCGAACGAGAAGCCGAGCTGCGAGAAGGGGTTCTTGAGCTCGCATCCGAGCTGCGCGATGTGGCCCAGCACGGCGTCGAAGTCGGCCATCACCTCGGCGAGCGAGCCGTCCGCCTGCAGGCCGAGGATCGACAGCCGGACCGTCGCCAGGACCTCGCCGTCGGCGACCACCGTGTTGCCGCCGCCGATCTCGCTGAGGTGGTTGGCCGCGAGCGCCATGTCCTCCGGGTTCGTCCCGACGATGATGATGTTCTCGCACTGCGCGTTCGCCGTCGACGCGAACGCGCCGCGCTTGAGCCCGAAGCCCTGCGCGAAGCCGAGGCCGACGCCGGTCCCCTTGCCGAAGCGGTCGACCATCGCCAGCAGCAGCACGTCGTCCTCGAGGTCGGGATGCAGCACGCCGTCGCGCACCGTCATCCGTGCACGCCGCTCGCGCGTGATGAGCGTGCCGTCCTCGACGCCGATCACGCGCACCTCGAGCTCGGTCCCGTCGGGCTCGTCGACCCGGTGCGTGAGCTGCTCGGCGGTCATCGGGGCGTCGAGCCGCACGGTGTCGGCGAACGAGGCCGGGTACTCGACGGGCGGGAGCTCGATCGCGAACGCGCCGTCGCGGACGACCTGCTCGCCGCCCACGTACACCGCGTCGATCGCGAACTCCACGAGGTCGTCGACGAACAGGAAGTCGGCGTGGCGGCCGGGCGCGATCGAGCCGATGTCCTGCTCGGCGTGGAAGAAGCGCGCGGTGTTCAGCGTGCCCATGCGCACCGCCGCGATCGGCGGCACCCCGTGGGCGATCGCGACCCGGATCGCCTGGTCGGTCGTGCCCTCGTCGCGCAGCTTCTCCGCCGAGGCGACATCCGAGGAGAAGCCGAACATCTGCGTGTCGACGCCGTGCTCGGTGTACGCGCGGACGACCTCGGCGACGTCGCGGCAGCCCGAGCCCTCGCGCGCCAGCAGGCCCATGCCGAGCCGGGCCTTCATCAGCGCGTCCGCGCGCGAGTCGCTCTCGTGGTCGACCGCGGCGCCGGCGGCGATCTGCGCCTGCAGCTGGCGCTCGGCCATCTGCGCCGCGTGCCCGGAGAAGACCTTGCGCCGCCGCAGCGTGTCGTCGATCAGCGCCATGAACTCGGGCCAGCGCTCGAAGACCGCCCAGGGCTGCGGCTCCTCGATGCCGTAGCAGTCGTCCCACGAGAGGATCTCGAGCATGTCCTCGCCGGTGATGCCCTGCGGGGTCGGCGTCAAGCCGAGGTCGCGGTTCTGCAGCCATGCCGCCGTGCCGACGAGCAGCAGCAGGCGCATCGGGACGCGCTTGAACGCGTCGCGGAAGAAGCGCATCGCGTCGAGGCCGGCGACGATGCCCGGGGCGTAGAAGCCGTCCACCGTCGCGGTCACGCCGTGGGTGAGCATCGCCTCGACGAACGCGTTGATCCCGAGGTAGCTGTGGTACTGGTGCAGGTGCCCCTCGATCAGCCCGGGGGTGACGTAGCGCCCGCCCGCGTCGATCAGCCTGGTGGCGTCGTCCTTCGTGTACGCCACGTCGCCCACGACGGCGATGCGGCCGGCGGCGATCGCGATGTCCGCCTGGTAGATCTCCTCGGTCCAGACGTTGACGAGCAGGCCGTTCTCGACGATCGCCTCGGCCGGGGCGAGCCCCAGCGCGACGTCCATCAGCGGCTGGCGCGAGTTCAAGTGCTTCATGCGCACAGATGTTAGTTAACAGCGAACACGCTGTCAACTCTCACCGCACATTTGCCGTCTCCCCACCGCCCGCAGGGCAGGCGCGTCGTCTACGGCGTCGCCGAGAGCGATTCCGCCGGGGTCGACTCGTCGTAGGGCCGGCGGTCGTGGCGGCGCCCCACCACGAACCAGATCACCGTGGCCGGCTCGTCGCCGATGTTGAAGAGGCGATGAGGCGTGTTGGAGTCGAACGCCACGCTGTCGCCGGTTCCCAGCTCGTAGGTGTCGAACCCAACCGTCACGCCGAGCCGACCGCGCTCGACGTATCCGAACTCGAGACCACCGTGGCGCATCAGACCGTCGGCCGGCGCGCTCGCCGCGCCGACGGGATAGTGGCCGCGCGTGAACTCGACGTCGGCGGCGCCGAGCGACTCTGCCAGCCGCTCCCAGCGGACGCCCGTGTCGAGCGTCAGGATGGGACGTTCGCCCTCCCGCTGCACCGGGGCGCCCACTCGCGGCGGCTCGCTGCCGTGCCCGTCACGAGCCGGCGCCGCGACGTCGCGCGGGTGATGCGCCGCCTGGCTCGCGGGCACGAACAGGTCGTCCAGCGAGACGTGCAGCTGGGTGGCGAGCCCGTACAGCGTCTTGACCGACGGCATGCTGCGCCCGTGCTCGATCGCCGAGAGCAGGCTCGCCGAGACGCCGAGGTCGCGGGCGAGCTCGCGCACTCCGACCCCCCGGCGCATGCGGGCCTCACGGACGCGCTGCCCGATCGCGGCGTCCGGCGCCGGCTCTGCTGCGGGCGAGGAGGGATCGTTACGCGGCATCAGCGGGAGTATACGGTGCGGGTGGTGGCACGAGACACAAGCTGTGCACCCGCCGTGCGCGCGTCGTCAGGCCCACGCCGACGCGAAGCGGGCGCCGTACCGCGGCGGCGGCAGCGGCGACTGGATCTCGATCCAGCGCGCCGGCACCTCGCCGACGTTCGTGAAGCCATGCACGTTCCCGACGCCCGTCCAGAGGACGTCGCCGGGCCCGAAGCGCTCCGGCCGGCCGTCGATGACGCCTTCCATCGTTCCGGTGAGGAAGACGTACGCCTCCTCGAACGGATGGTCGTGCGGAGCCATCCAGCCGCCGGCCGCGTACTCGATGAACAACAGGACGAGATGGTCGGCGCCGGAGGACGCGTTCACGAGCGAGGTCGCGGTCGCGCCCTCGATGTTGCCGACGGCGAACGCGGGCACGGGCGAGGGCGGCAGCGGAGCGTCGAGGTCGACCGTGCCGCCACGCGCCTCGTCCTCCGCGCGCCCGCTGGCGAGCCGGGCCGAGGGCCGCTCGTCGGGCACGATCTCGGAGGAGCGCAGCTGCGGGCAGACCGCGTCGACGACCTGCGCCGGCTCGTCGCCGGCGTTCGCGACGCTGAACGGCACTCCCACAGGGACGTGCGCCCATCCCCCCGGCCCGAGCGCGCCGAGGTTTGTCCCCTCGATCGTCACCGTGCCCGCGAGCACCACCAGCACGCTCTCCGCGAAGCGCGTGACGCGCTCGGTCGCCTCGCCGGCCGCGAGCCAGAGCACGTCGACCTGGATGTGCGTCGCGCCCGTCTCCGCGCCGATCAGCGTCTGGCGCTCCGTGCCGGTGCCCGCAAGAGCTGGGAGGTGAGCTCGCGACCAGCGACTCATGGCCGTGACCGTACTGTGCCACGAGACACGTTGTCAATCTCCGGCGCACGCTCGACGACGAGCGCGTCGAGCGCCAGCAGCCCGCCGCCCGCGACCACGCGCAGCGGGTTGATCTCCAGCTCGGCGAGCGCCGGGCGCTGGGCGAACAGCGCGGAGACGGCGGAGATCGCCGCGGCCAGCCGCGGCTCGTCGACGGCGGGGGCGCCCCGGTGCCCGCGGTAGCGGCCGGCGCTCGCCAGCTCGTCGAGCATCGTCGCGGCCTCCGCCGCCGAGACCGGCGCCAGCCGGACGCTCGTGTCGTCCTGCAGCTCGGCGTCGACGCCGCCGGCGCCGAGCACGACGAGCGGGCCGAACGCGGGGTCGCGGATCGCCCCCAGCAGCAGCTCGGGACCGGGCGGCGCCATCGCCTCGACCATCACCCGGCAGCCCTCCGGCACGTCCGCGGCGGCGAGCTCGTCCAGCGCCGCGACGACGTCGCGGCGGTCGCGCAGGCCTGTGCGGATCGCGCCCGCCTCGGTCTTGTGTCGCAGCAGCGGATGGACGAGCTTGAGCACGACCGGGAAGCCGATCGCCGCAGCCGCGTCGGGCACCTCCTCCGGCCGCTCGCAGACCGAGGAGGTGCCCGACGCGGCTGCG